>X1_Eurasian_Beaver__coassemble_53_pt1 | contig 17156 bp, 10 predicted proteins | sample X1_Eurasian_Beaver__metabat2_high_PE_005 | metagenome-assembled genome bin X1_Eurasian_Beaver
CGGCCAGCGCGGGAATAATAACTTTCTTCATGTCTTTAATGTAAATGATATTAATAAAAAATATAAGAGTAAATTAGGTACTCCTAATACTATAAGTTCTGTTCGGGGGCGGAAGTCGCTGTGGGGCGTCATCCGGGTTGTGGTCCTGCAAAAAAATGTCCCCGGGAATATCGGGACGGTTTTCACGCCCCGTCCCGGGGGCATCCTTCTCAGGTTAGTGTATGGGGTCGTTTTCCACGACGGGAAAACTTATTTGATCGAGAGTCGAGTGTTCGAGGCTTCGCGAGTGGGGTCAACCACGCCGAGACCGATGGCCTGGGCTGTGGTGTAGGCATCCTTGTAGAACGAGGGATTGCCTGCCTGCGCGTTGACTGTGGCTGCAGAGTCGATGGTGATGTCGGCGACGGCGCAGTGGAAGCCCGAGCCGATGCCGGCGCCATACTTGCCACCGGTGGCGGTCACTTTGGATGCGCCGGTGATGTTGATGACGTTGGTGTAGTCGTAGTTTTGACCATTGCACCATGTGTCATAGCCGGTACCGATGCCGGGGCCGAATTCGCCACCCTGGGCGACAACGGTCGAGTTGGCGATGTTGACTGTCACACTTTGCTTGGTTTCCTCGGCAAAGCGACTGCCGCCGATGGCTGCCGAAGCATTGCCGCCGACAACATTCTGCAGGTCGCAGTTGGTGATGTTGACGGTCACGCCTCTGTAGTAGCTGCCGCCGATAGCTGCAGCCTTGCTGCCGCCGTGAGCCTCGACGATGGTCACGTTCTCGAGGTTGATGACGCCTTTGTCATCGCCGTTGACTGTGAAGCCGATTGCGGGAGCACCTTCGGGTTCGGTCTTGCCATATTTGGTGTCAGAGATGAAGTTGGGCTGCACAAATCCGCCGCTCACGTAGGAGATGGTGGTGTTGCTGATATTGATTTTCGATTCGTTCGAATTGCCACCGATGCCTACACCCCAGCGGCCATAGCCCTTGACATTGAGGTTGCTGAGACCATCGATGGTGATGTTGCCTACAAAGCCATCGATGTTGCCGATGGCTGCAGCGCTAAAGCTGTCTTTGTCGCCATCCTTGCCGCCGTTTGACATGACGGTGAGACTGGATGTCGAGGCTGAGCGCGAGGCAGCGTTTTCGGTGTCGAGCGAGCCCTTGATGGTGAGGTTTGCGGTCTCGGGAACAACGATACCGCCATTGCCGGTTGCGCCGACAAACTTGGCATTGCCATTGACGACGACAGTCACGTCGGCATTCTCGGCGAGGGTGAGGGCGGCGCCTTCACCGGCGTTGATGGTCACGTTGTTGAGCACGAGTGTGCCGGTGCCGGCGACGGTCATGCTCTGGGTGGTGTTGACGTTCATGACAGTCACGGTCTTGTTGTCCTCGGTGAACTCATAGTTTGCGGGAACTTCGCCGATATAGAGGCTGGGGCGCAAGTCGGGGGTGTTGAAGTCGGGATTGATCTCGACGGTGAAGTTGGCGGGATCGGTGAGCAGCGCGCCATAGATGTTGGTGCGGTAGTTCTGCTGCACGGGGACTGTGGCGTAGGTTGCGGTGGGGGTAGACACACCGTCGCCGTTGTCGACCGTCATGGTCACGTCGGTAGTGGTCTTGGCATTGCCCACGAGGATGTAGTTCATCGACAGGTACTGATAGCCGTCGACGGGGAATGTCTGACCCGAGGGAATGGCAACATTGGCAAATTTGGCTGTGTTGTCGGCATTGCCGGTGGCATAGCCATTGTCGAGGTCAAATGTATTGTAGAGGTTGTTGACGGTCACGGTCACATTGGCGGGAGTGAAGCCGGTGCGCACTGCGGCAGCGATGTCGCTGGTGCCGATGTTGAGCTGGGCGAAGGGGCGCACCAGGGGCACGGTCTGGTTGAGCGAGCCGTTGACTGCCACCTCGGCGGTGCCATAGAAGGCGTCATAGTTCTCGTTGTTGCCGGTCAGACTCGTGTAGTTGACGGTGACCTGCTTGTTTGCGTAGTCGAATGTGTAGGGTGTCTTGCCCTCGCCGGCATCTGCCCAGAAGTAGAACTTGTAGCTCTTGGCCTTGGCAATCTGCACGGTCACGGTGGTCTCCAAGCCGACGAATTCGGCGGTACCCACCATGTCGCTGTTGTCGTTTACGCCGACAAAATTTTTGGCTGTCTCGTCATAGACAGCATACTGCAAACGTGTTGCTGTTGTACCATCGGCATAGGCACGGCTGATGGATGAAGGGAGCTGGGCGGTGATGGTCGCCACTGCATACTCTCCATTGTCTTTTGCGACTACCTCGTCGCTTGAACAGGATGCGAAGCCGGCACATATTGTCGCGGCAATCGCGGAGATTAAAAATTTCTTCATTAGATGAAAGATTAGTTTAAAGATTTAAAACTGTTAGTTGTAAATAGGTTTCTTGAAATTCTTGAGAAAGGGGACTATCGACGTGTTTGGCGTCTGACAGGAGTATGTTAGCCGAGCGAAAGGACAATATCGAGGCGGCTGACTCGCGTGAGCCGGCTGTCAGGGTATTGCTATGTGAATTATTGCGCATCATCCTTTCGTTCATTTTATTAGCGAGAGAGAGGAGTGTGAGATTTGTTTGTCTTGAGATTTCGTCAGTGATGCTTCGTCAGTGAGAATTGTCAGTGAGAATTGTCAGTGAGGTTTCGTCAGAGAGAATTTGTCAGAGAGGTTTCGTCTGTGAGGTTTCGTCTGTGAGATTTCTTCTGTGAGATTTCTTCTGTGAGGTTTCGTCAGTGAAGTATACTCATTGATAGGGAACTATTCGGTAGCACATATAGGTCTCAGTCTTTGGCAACCAAAGCTGTCGCCTACATATCATGTGTTTTTTTGAAAGTTGGGCGCGACGGACACGCCCCCGCGCCCAACTCTATCTGTTGTCGCCCCCACCCCTGCGGGCGCGAGCGTTTGCTTCAATTCAATCAGTTGTTCTGCAGAACGCCGTCGATATAGAGCTCGCCGGTGCCATCAGCAGAATATTTACATCCGGTGATGGTGTTGCCCGAGACATCAAACGTATTGCCATCTCTCACAGAAGACAGTGTGCCAGTGAACGAGCAATTGTTGAATATCACTTTCGTGCCATTTTCGTTGTGCCAAACACCGGCGATACCACCGACTTCATATTCTTTTCCTGGATATGCGTAAGTAACTTTGATATTACCCGAAGATGAGCAGTTCTCAAAGGTATTGTTGTAGTGAGCGATACCGGTGATGCCGCCAACGTCGCAAGTTGTACCTATGACGTCGATGTTTGATGTGGCATTTGAAACAACGATTTTGCCTTCGCCCATGAAACCTACTACACCGCCAACGTATGAACGGTATTCAGTTCCGTTTTCGATTGAGTTGACAGACACATAGCTGCCTTTGTTGACATTGACTGTGAGGTTGCTCGAGGATACATAGAGATTTTTGCCCAATATACCACCGACATACGACATTGCATCAATCTTCACATCACCAGTGACAGTGATATTGTTGTACTTTGATGTGTAAGGGTGACCTGAGACGGTACCGACAAAGAGACGGCCCTTCAATGTGGCATTGTGAACGGTGAGATTCTTCACTTCGCCAGAGTTGGTATTGCCAAAGAGACCGATATAATTGGTCTTGGGCGCATTGATATAGAGGTTGCTGACAGTGTGGTTCTCGCCGTCAAAAACGCCCTGGAATGCATAGGATGCATTGCCGATGGGTGTCCACGACTTGTTCTCGAGGTCGAGGTCAGCCTTGAGGGCGACATTCCATTTGCTCATGGTGTTGCCGCTGTTGACCTCGGCAGCCATTGCGCGGAGATTGCCTACCGAGTTGATTTCGATACTGGGGGTGCCGTTGCTTGCTGTGGGTGTCCAACCTTCGACAGTCGCGGGGTCGTAGACATAGTGCTCGTTACCATTCACAAAAATGTTGTTGGTAGCATATACAAAATAGAGCGAGCTGACAGAGTTATCAACTTCGGGAAGATTGTTGGTGAAGTAGACACCGTGACCCTCGGTCTGGTTGGCAGCAAACAGAGCGTTGGGGAATTTCTTGCACTCTGCATCTTTGCCATTCACGGCTACATATACGTTCGCACCATCGGGGATATTGATGGTTGTGGGGTAGTCATAGTTTCCATCTGTGGTGTGGTTACCAACTAACAAAGGTACGATAGGCAGGTCGTTGCCGTTAGAGGACCAATATCCGCCACGACGATTTTTCTGCAAGAACACAAAATCGGCTTGAGACTCAGCCTCGTATTCGGGAGCAAGAGTAAAGTAGTTTTTGCCACTGAATGTATAGTTGCCGCCACGCAAAACACCGGCTTGGAATGCTGATGTGAATTTGCTATTGGTGATATTGACAGTGGCAGGATTGTTGCAGAAGAACGCAGTCTGGCGCACATCAACCTCTACATTGTCGAGGGTCATAGTGAACGAGGGTGAGGAGGCGGTCAAACCTGAAGCATTGGTGCCGAAACCTTGGGCAATATTCTTTGTGCCGAGAATCTTTGTGTCCTTGAGATAGACTGTCGACTGGTTATAAACAGCAATAGCTGCGGTGAGGTTATCGGCATTGGTTGTGAGTTCTACACCATTCATATAGAGTGATGATGTATTTTCTACGCTGATGCCACTGCCACTGACGCCGCAAACGAGGCTGCCATCGAGAATGTTGACCTCGGCATCGCCCAGGAGAGTGATGCTGCCGTCAACTGTCAGGGTCTTGCCGCCGAGCGAAATGGTGACTCCCTTGAGGTCGCTGTATGTAAGGCCTTCGCGTGAGCGAGGAGCGGAAGCAGAGTTTGAGCCGAATACCAAATCTTCGTCGAGAGCAACATCTGCATCGAGGATGACGGTAGCGGTGCCGTCGCCATCTTCGTCATTGGCTGCATTGTTGAGCGCGTCCATGAACGACTGCTTGCTGGTGACGCGCACTGGATCCTGTTCGCCGGCGAAGGCGGGGGTGATCTTCACTTCGTAGTCGACGGGGTTGGTGAGGAGGGCGCCATAGATGTGGGTCTTGTAGTTGGCTTTGAGGGGGACGCTGGCGTATTCGCCGGCGACCTTCGATTTCTCACTCTCACCATCCATGTGGTGGGTGGTGTGGAGCACGTCGAGCGACGCACCTTCTTTGCCCACGAGAACATAGTTCATCGACAGCTGGCTGTGTTTGTCGGTGGTGCACTCGCTGTTGGCGACTGCCGCGCGCTTGAATGTCACTGTCTCGTTGCCCGAAGCAATGTCTTGCATCAGGTCGAGGGCATTGCTCGCGCCCTTGACAACGACGGTGGTGTGGGTGGCGTCGAATCCCGAGGCATTGGCGGCGGCAAGGTCGGTGGTGCAGACGTTGATCTGGGCGAAGGGTCGTTTGAGTTCGACGCTCTTGCCGTTGCCATCGACGGTGATGGTGGTGTGGGCATAGAAGGCGTCGAGAGCCTCGTCGTTGGCGTTGACGTCGCTGTAGTCCACGCTAACGCTCTGGGTGGCGGCATCGAAGGTGTAGGGCGATGTCTTGCCTTCTTCGGTCTTGGCTTGTGCCCAGAACACGAAGTCGTATGACTTGCCCTGGGTGAGGGTCACGCTCACGTTGGCAACGCGGTTGTCGAATGTGGCTGTGCCGACAGTGGCGCCATTCTCATGAACGGCGAGAGGGGTTTTCTTGCCGGATTCGTAGACGGCATATTGCAGCGTCTCGGCGGTGGTGCCGTCGCCATAGGTACGGCTGAGACCTCCGGGGAGCTGGGCGGTGAGGGTGACAACGGTGTCGCCTCCACCGCCGGTGACGAGCTCGTCGCTCGAGCATGAAGCGAGCCCGGCAATCATGGCTGCGGCAATCGCTGTATAGTAACCTTGCTTTCCAATCATCATGATAATAATTAGGACAGTAAAAAAATTAGAAATTAGTTATATCATATTTTTCCGGGTGGTCGTGCCGGCGCGCCGCGTGGACTGAGCGTCGTCGGCAGACATCCCAAAAAGGTAGTGACTTGTTGAGAGATGGCATCGGACAATAGGGGGAAGGGTGGCGTGGCGCCATGTCTCGCGGGGCATCCGCGCCCCGCCACCCTTTGATGGTATTGTCGCCCCTTGCGGGGCATTTCATGCCTTTCAAAGCCCCCGGCACTCTTGCCGGCGGCATCAGGAGATAGGATTAGTTCTCAGCAGTGGGAACCCAACCCTCGGCAGAAGCGGGGTCGTAGACGTCTTGCTCAACACCGTTCAAGAAGATATTCTTGGTGATGTATACAAAGTTGAGCGCGCTCATAGATTCCTTGACTTCGGGAAGTTTGTTCATATACACTCCGTAGCCGTCACCCTGGTTGGCTGCCATGATAACGTTGCAGAATTTCGGGCATTCTGCCTGAGCTTCTTCATTGGTGCTACCTTCGAGCATCTGCACAGCGGCATACACGTGTGCACCATCTGCAATGTCGATTTTGGTGCGGTAGTAGTAGCTGTCGTTATTGGTGTAGTTGCCAATCACCATTGCGGCAGAAGGCAGATAGTTGCCATTTGAGTGCCAATAGGTGCCACGGTCGAGAGTCTGCCAGTGGTTGTAGGTGCCGAGGCTTCGACCGCGTTCGGGAACGAGGATGAAGTAGTTGTCGCCTTCGAATGTATAATCGCCGCCACGGAGCATGCCAGGCTGGAGGAACGACTTGAATGTGCAGTTCTTGATTGAGATTGTGGCGGGGTTGTTACTGAACAGCGCGGTGTCACGAATATCAACCTCAACATTCTCAAGGTTCATTGTGAAAGAAGGAGAAGTAGCTACAAGATTGCTTGCGTTTGTAGAGATACCAAGACTGATGCTATTGGGGCCATAGATCTTCGAGTCCTTCATATTTACTGTAGCCTGATCACCTACGAAGATGCCAGAGTTGAGATAGTTATTATCTGTGGTCAGTGTAACACTGGTGAGATTGAGTGTCGAAGTCCATTCAACATAAATACCAGACTTGCCTGAGGCAGTCGTGTTGCAAGCAACAGTACCGTTGATAATGTTGAGTTCAGCATCTCCATATAGATTAATTGAACCGGAGACTGTCATTTTGTGACCGCCCAAAGAAATTGTAACACCATTGATGGCGTTAAAGGAACCGTCGTTGCTACGCGAAGCGGGAGCCGATGATTTGGTCGAACCAAACGAAAGGCCATAGCCAAGTGTGATGTCTTCGTCAAGGATGATGGTCACGTCTTCACCGGCTGCCTGGGCTGCTTCAAGTGCTTCTTCGAACTCCTGCTTGCTGCTGACGCGCACGGGTTCCAAGCCTCCGGCAAAGTCTTTGTTGATGGTGACATTGTAGTCGACGGGGTTGGTGAGCAGGGCGCCATAGATGTTGGTGCGATAGTTGGCTTTGACGGGAACGCCGGTGTAGTTGCCTTCGACATATTTGCTCTTGTCGGCGTTGAAGACGTTGAGTGTCACGTCGGTGGTGGCATCGTCACCTCCCACGAGAACATAGTTCATCGACAGGTACTGGTAGCCGTTGACGGGGAATGTTTCGCCAGGAAGTTCAGCGGCTGCGAAGGTCACGGGGTCGGCGTAGGTCGATGTCACCTTGCCGGTGGCGATACTGAACTCGTTGCCGACCTGGGTCACTGTCACCGATGCGGTGGCGGGGACGAATGCGGCGGCGGTAGATGCGGTGATGTCGCTGGTGCCGATGTTGAGCTGGGCGAAGGGACGGGTCAGCGTGGCTGTGCCTTTGCTGGCGCCATCGACTTTGATGCTCGACGAGCCATAGAAGGCGTCGAGGTTTTCGTTGCTGCCGGTGAATTTGCTGTTGGTGTAGTCGATTGTCACTTTCTGTCCTTCGGCATCGAATTTATAGGGCGAGTCCTCGCCGGCGTCAGCCCAGAACATGAAATCGTAGGTCTTGCCCTGTGCCAGCGAAACCTGGACAGTGGCTGTGAGGTTGGTGAAGGTTGCTGTTCCCTCGGTGGCGTAGCCATTGTCCACGGGGCATACTGCGAGAGGGGTGGTGCTGCCTGCTTCATAGACAGCATAGTGCAACGTTGTGGCTTTCAAGCCATCGCCATAGGTACGGCTCAGGCTCGAGGGCAATTGTGCGGTGAAGGTGACGACACTGTCGCCTTCGCCAGTCGAGACAATCTCTTCGCTCGAACAGGACGCAAGCCCGGCAATCATAGCCGCGGCCATCGCTGTGTAGTAAACTTGTTTTCTCTTCATGATTAAAAGAATGAGTTTAAACAATTGGTTGATTGGTCGTTAGTTAATATAATTAGGATTTGGGACAGATTTCTCCCCATGTTGACGAGGAGCCGCCCGGTTTTTGCAAGTATTCCAATCATGATGTCCGATATCAGAAGTCTTTGACAAGGTATGAGAATCATGCTGTCTTTGACAAGGAATAGATTTTGCTGTCTTTGACAAGGAATAGATTCGATTCTTTGACAAGAAATAGATATTTGATATCAGATGTCGTTGACAATGGTAGATCTTGATGTCTAATGTCGTTGACTGGGAGCAGAGAGAGGCAAGAGTGAGAGTGGCGGCGCACGCCCTGTGAAGCTCGGGGACATTGCCCCGCCACTCTGTTATGGGATTGACGGTTATTTCACTTCGTAGTCATATTGGCCACTGAATCCGGGGTTGATGCCGATGCCTCCCGAAGATGTGGAGGTGAGGAACTGTCCTCGGACGATGGTGAAGTAGCTGCGTTTGAGCGGAATCTTGATGGGTCCCGACGAGGCAACGAGAGTTCCGGTTGCTCGTTCGTAGACTTCGAGATAGACGTTGGTCGACGATTCGGTGCCGTTGACAAACAGGTAGTCAAATGCCAGCATCACCTCGTTGCCGTTGTAGACCTCGGGAATGCCCTTGAAAGAGATTCCGGTGGTCGAGTCGGCGGGCTTGTTGGTGAACATATTGAATATGTAGGGCAGATATCCCTGATATGAGATTTTGACATCATAGTCCTGGATATCGATGCTGATGGCGGGAATCTCGAGGTTGTCACGCGAGGCCTTGGCGACGATCTCTTTCTCGATGAACTCATCGAGGTCGGTCGACACGATACCAAACTTGGCAAGGGGTCGCACGCACTCGACGGGTATTGTGGTGGTCCCGAGGCCATCGTCGATGGTGGCTTCGGCGACGCCGCGGAATGCCGAGCGCAGGTCGTTGTTGCCTTCGTATCCGTTTTCCATCGTCAGGGTGATTGCCGAGAAGTCGTCACTGTCATAGTAGTAGCTCTTCTTGGTTTGCGCCTGGATGAACTCGGTGAAGACAATGAATTGCCAGTCGCCGGGGGTGACGTCGATTTCGAGCTGACGGTCGTATTCGCCGGTCCAGTCGGTGATGACTTCGGTCTCATAGGAGGCGATGCGCGAGTAGCCTCGCGAGTCGGTGGAGCCGAATGCTCTGACGACGTATCTCACCTTGAAGTCTTCGGCACGACCGTTGGTCGAGGGATATGAAACGGCAAACTCGGGGAGACCGGTCTGATAGACGAGGTCGAGAACCACGTGGCGAGTGGGGTCGCCGGGAAATTCGTGAACGGGGTCGCACGACGACACAAAGAGCATCGTCATGACGAGGAGCAGGGTGGCAGTCAGCGATTTGGCGACACGGCCAACCCGGCATGAGGCTGAGTGTGAGGTTAATCTTTGCATCGTGCGCCAAAAGGTTTGAATTTGTAAACGAGTGAAACGCCGACTTTGTCAAGGCCGATGTATGTCATGTGGTGCGTCGACACGAGCGGACCTCTGAAGAAGTTCTTGAACTTGTCGTAGCGCACGTCATAGACGCCGACTCCGAGGCCAAACTCGAGCGAGAAGGGCGAAGAGCCGAGGTCGAGGCGAAAACCGCCGCCAATGCCTCCGCCGAGAGCGGGGGTTTTGCCGTTGCGGTCTTGATAGCGATAATCTCCGCCGGTGGCGAAGTTGAAATATACGACGCCGAGGTGAGCCTCGACATACCATTTGCGCGACTGGTTGAACCAGTAGCGGAATTCGGGAACGAGCTTGTATTCGCGTAACTTGATGGTGCCTTTGAAGTAGTTCCAGTAGGAGAGCCCCATTGTCACGGCGACGCTGGTGCGTGTCGACAGGTCGAGCTCCCACGTGATGTTGGGAATCGCCAGTGCGTCGTCAATGAGGTTGGTCCGCAGGTAGTTGCGCACAGGGAAAGTGTGTTCTTCGTCGCATTCGGGAGTTACGCCATGATAGTAAACAAGCACAGATTCCTCCTCCACAACAGTGGCAGACGTGGATTGCTGGGCAGACACCTTGAGGCACGCCAACACAGCGACAGTCAATATGGATAGATTTCTAAACATATAGAAGGATTGATTGTGAATGTTTTGTTCCGATCAATGGACTATTTGGGTTTATGGGCATCATATCAATGATGTGGTTTTATGATTTCGCAACATAGTGTCAGCCAAGGGCTTGACGGTAGAGAGTAGAGGAGCCTCGGGAGGGGCATCCCCATTTGGGATTAGCGCATTAGAGCAGCCTTTTGTAGTAGATTGATGGACTTTACTATATCAAGGCTACTGCAATCTATTGACATAGAGCACTATCTTTAAACAGCTATAAAACTTATGGCATTCTTTTTGGTAGGTCAGATTTATTTTGGAGATTAGTCTGAGGTATGCAAAAAAGAATTAATGTGAATGTTGACAGCGAAGTTACAAATTCTAATTGTAACGACCAAACATTTCGCACCCCTATCTGCACTTTTAACAGTTTTGTAATTTTATTGTGTCATAGCTTATTGGCATTCACGGCTAATTTTCAACTTATTGCATATCGTAGCCGGATAAATTGTTACTAACATTTAACTATATTTACACTTTCTATGTGAATACATCGGCTTCGCGACACCCCAAAATTGTCGGAAAACCGCGCTGATGCGGCATCTGCGGTCATGTAACAATGATTTGGCAGACTGCGGATTTTTTATTAATTTTGCCTAACATTGAATACTCAACACGCAACTATTTTATAGACCCCTAACACTACAGCCCAATGACCGACCGTCGATATGACCTCCGCGGCGTTTCAGCGTCAAAAGACGACGTGCACGCCGCCATCAAAAACATTGACAAGGGTATTTTCCCCATGGCATTTTGCAAAATCATCCCCGACATCCTTGGCGGCGACCCCGAGTGGTGCAACATCATGCACGCCGACGGTGCCGGCACCAAGTCGTCGCTGGCATACGTCTACTGGCGCGAGACCGGCGACCTGTCGGTGTGGGAAGGCATCGCCCAGGACGCCCTGGTGATGAACATCGACGACCTGCTGTGTGTGGGCGCCACCGAGAAGATTCTCGTGTCGTCGACCATCGGCCGCAACAAGATGCTGATTCCAGGCGAGGTCATCAGCACCATCATCAATGGCACCGAGAAGCTGCTCGCCGAGCTGCGCGGCGACGGCATCGAGATATATTCGACGGGCGGCGAGACTGCCGACGTGGGCGACCTGGTGCGCACCATCATCGTCGACTCGACGGTGACATGCCGCATGCGCCGCGCCGACGTCATCAACAACGCCAACATCGCCGCCGGCGACGTCATTGTCGCCCTCGCCTCGTCGGGACAGGCGCGATATGAGCACGCCTACAACGGCGGCATGGGGTCCAACGGCCTCACCTCGGCACGCCACGATGTGTTCTGCAAGGAATATGCCACACGATATCCCGAGAGCTATGACAGCGCCGTGCCCGACGAGCTGGTCTACAGCGGCTCGCGACACCTGACCGACAGCGTCGAGGGCGCGCCCGTCAATGCCGGCAAGCTGGTGCTCTCGCCCACCCGCACCTATGCGCCGGTGATTCGCGCCATCCTCGGCGAGATGCGCCCCGCCATCCACGGCATGGTGCACTGCACTGGCGGCGCCCAGACCAAGGTGATGCACTTTGTCAACAACAAGCATGTCATCAAGGACAACCTGATGCCCGTGCCCCCGCTGTTTGAGCTCATCGCCAAGGAGAGCGGTGCGGCAGCCGCCGAGCTCTACAAGGTGTTCAACATGGGTCACCGCATGGAAATCTATGTGTCGCCCGCCGATGCCGATCGCGTGATGTCGATTGCCGCCGACTATGGTATCGACGCCCGGATCATAGGCCGCGTCGAGGATTCGCCCGAGGGCAACCGTCTGACACTGGTGACGCCATCGGGCGAAACGTTGGAATATTAACTCCACACACATTATTTATATGAGTGCCACGAGCCTGTCGCGATGGATGTGCGCCACGTCACTGTTGGTGATGGCTTGGGCGTGCGGCAGTGGCGGCGCCGAGAAGTCGGTAGTCGTCGAGGACACTGTGCATCCGCTGCCCGACACATTGCGCGTGGCGACACTCTACAGCCCGATGAGCTACTTCAACTATCGCGAGGAGCAGATGGGCTATGACTACACGCTGGTGTCTGACTTCACCCGCGACAAGGGCATGGAGCTCGAGCTCACGGTGGCAAACAACCTCGCCCAGGCGATAGAGATGCTCGACTCGGGATATGTCGACCTGGTGGCATACGAGGTGCCGGTGACATCGGAGTACAAGGAGCATGTGATTGCCTGCGGACCGGTCAACTACACCAACCAGGTGCTGGTGCAGCCCAAGCGTGCCGCCAACCGCGTGACCGACGTGACCCAGCTCGTGGGCCGCGAGGTGTATGTGGAGCGCAACTCCAAGTATCAGCAACGCCTCGAGCACCTCAACGATGAGCTGGGCGGCGGCATCAGCATCCACCCCGTCGACCGCGACACGCTCATCACCGAAGACCTCATGGAGATGGTGTCAACGGGTCAGATCCCGCTGACGGTGGTCGACAGCGACGTTGCCAAGCTCAACAAGACATACTATCCCGACCTCGATATCTCGCTGGAGCTCAGCTTCAAACAGCGCTCGTCGTGGGGCGTCTCGACGTCGATGCGATGGCTCGCCGACTCGATTGACGCGTGGATAGGCACCGAGAACTCGCGCCGCGAGAACGACATGCTGCTCAAGCGATATTTCGAGCTCAGCAAGAACATTCCGTCGGTCTATACGTTCAAGATTTCAAAGGGCAAGCTGTCGCCCTATGACGCCATCTTCAAGCACTATGCCAAGGAGTCGGGCTGGGACTGGCGGTTGCTGGCGTCGATAGCCTTTGTCGAGAGCCGGTTCAACAACTCGGTGACATCGTGGGCGGGCGCCCGCGGCATCATGCAGATCATGCCCAAGACGGCAGTGGCAAACGGGGTCAGCCCCGAGGCGCTCTCCGACCCCGAGACATCGGTGCGTGTGGCGACGCGCATCCTCGGCATCCTCGACCGGCAGCTCAAGCCCTATGTCAGCGACACCGAAGAACGCCGCAAATTCATCCTCGCCGCCTACAACTCGGGCGGCGCACACATCCTCGACGCCATCGCCCTCGCCGAGAAATATGGCCGCGACCCCCAGGTGTGGCGCGGCAACGTGGCAGAAGCATTGCTCATGAAGTCAAACCCCGAATACTACAACGACCCGGTGTGGAAGTACGGATATTTCCGCGGCAAACAGACCACGGCGTATGTCGAAGAGGTGATGGCGTTCTACGAAAAATGCAAAAAAGAACTCAAATCAAACTAACCGCCGCAACATTTGTGTTAAAACCGTTGCAACTCCGCTACTTTTATCCTAAATTTGTCAATCGCTAACAACGTTATTACTAACCATACAATCCTGCACATTATGAAGAAAAGATTTCTGACAGTCGCAATCATCGCTACCATCGGCGTGAGCCTGGTGAGCACATCATGCATCGGCAGCTTCCAGCTGTCGAACAAACTGCTGACATGGAACAAGAGCGTAGGCAACAAGTTTGTCAACGAGCTCGTGTTCTTTGCCTTCTGGGTTCTCCCCGTCTATGAGGTTTCGGTTCTCGCCGACGTGCTGGTGCTCAACTCGATAGAGTTCTGGAGCGGCAGCAACCCCGTGGCACAGGGCAAGACTGTGATCGACGGCAAAGACGGCAAATACCTCGTGGAATGCGACGGCAAGGGCTACACCATCACCTCGCAGAACGACAAGTCGGTGGTGCGCCTCGATTTTGACGCCGACAGCCGCGAATGGAGCACCGTGCTCGACGGCCAGCGCGTAGTGTTCATGACATTCGTCGACGACAACCACGTCAAACTCCCCACCCCCTCGGGCGACTACAAAATCGTCGAAACCGACCAGCAGGGTCTCTACGCCTACCAGCAAGCCATCCTCGCCGATGACCTCGCCGCAAGATAATCTCCCCCATCCCCCCATATCCAAAGGGTCCGGCGCCATCAAGCGCCCGACCCTTTGATTTTTTAATTGCTTGATACACGAAATTTTTGTAAATTTGCAGTTTAAAAGACAAACCACATAAAAAACAAACTACAATGAATAATTTGCCACCGAAATATTCGCCCGCCGAGGTCGAAGACAAATGGTATCAATACTGGATGGAGCACGACCTGTTCAAGAGCGTGCCCGATGGCCGCGAGCCCTATACCATCGTCATTCCACCGCCAAACGTCACCGGTGTTCTCCACATGGGACACATGCTCAACAACACCATTCAGGATATTTTGGTGCGCCACGCCCGCATGCAGGGCAAAAACGCCCTGTGGGTGCCCGGCACCGACCACGCGTCAATCGCCACCGAAACCAAGGTGATTGCCAAGCTCGCCGCACAGGGCATCAAGAAAACCGACCTCACGCGCGAACAGTTCCTCGAACACGCCTGGGACTGGACACGCACCCACGGCGGTATCATCCTCCAGCAGCTGCGCAAACTCGGTGCTTCGTGCGACTGGAGCCGCACAGCCTTCACCATGGACGAGAACCGCTCGGAGGCTGTGACCCGCGTATTCGTCGACCTCTACAACAAGGGGCTCATCTACCGCGGATTGCGCATGGTCAACTGGGATCCCAAGAACAAGACAGCCATCAGCGACGACGAGGTCTACTACGAAGAAGAACAGAGCAAGCTCTACTACCTCAAATACTACGTTGCCGAGGGCGACTGCGCCTGCAGCGACGATGAGGCAGAGGGCTGCGTCGTGCATCGCGACAGTCTGGGACGCCGTTATGCCGTGGTAGCCACCACCCGCCCCGAGACCATCATGGGCGACACCGCCATGTGCATCAACCCCAAGGACCCCAAGAACGCATGGCTCAAGGGCAAACGCGTCATCGTCCCCCTCGTGGGCCGCGAAATCCCCGTCATCGAAGACCGATATGTCGACATCGAGTTCGGCACCGGATGCCTCAAGGTGACTCCCGCCCACGACAAAAACGACTATATGCTCGGCAAAACCCACAACCTCGAGACAATCGACATCTTCAACGAGGACGGCACTCTCTCGGCAGAAGCCGGGATGTATGTCGGCAAAGACCGATTTGACGTGCGCGTCGAAATCGCCAAGGACCTCGGTGACGCCGGTCTGCTCGAGAAGGTCGAGGACTACACCAACAAGGTGGGATTCAGCGAGCGCACCAAGGTGGCAATCGAACCCCGCCTGTCGCTCCAGTGGTTTGTGTCGATGAAGCACTTTGCCGACATCTCCCTGGCACCCGTCATGGACGACATCATCGGATTTGTTCCCGAAAAATACAAGAATACATATCGCGTCTGGCTCGAAAACATCCAGGACTGGTGCATCAGCCGCCAGCTGTGGTGGGGACACCGCATCCCCGCGTGGTACTACACCGCCCCCGACGGCTCACAGCAGATCGCCGTGGCGATGGACGAGGACAAGGCTCTCGAGGTCGCACGCCAACAGTCGGGCAATGACGCCCTCACCGCCGCCGACCTCACCCGCGACGAAGGCGCCCTCGACACATGGTTCTCGTCGTGGCTCTGGCCCATCTCGCTCTTTGACGGCATCAACAACCCCGGCAACGAGGAGATGAAATACTACTACCCCACCTCGACACTCGTCACCGGCCCCGACATCATCTTCTTCTGGGTTGCCCGCATGATCATGGCAGGATATGAATACGCCGGCACATTCCCCTTCAAGAACGTATACTTCACCGGCATCGTTCGCGACGCCCTGGGACGCAAGATGTCCAAGTCGCTCGGCAACTCGCCCGACCCGCTGGAACTCATCGCCAACTTCGGTGCCGATGGCGTGCGCATGGGTCTCATGCTCGCCGCTCCCGCCGGCAACGACATCCTCTATGATGACAAACTCTGCGAACAGGGTCGCAACTTCTGCAACAAGGTGTGGAATGTCTTCCGCCTCGTCAAGGGATGGCAGGTCGACGACAGCCTCACCCCGAGCGACGCCGCCCGCGAAGCCGACAAATGGTTTGAGGTCAAACTCGCCGACACCGTTGCCGAAGTCGAAGACCTGCTGGGCAAATTCCGCCTCAGCGAAGCCCTCATGGCAATCTACCGACTCATCCGCGACGAGTTCTCGGGCTGGTACCTCGAGATGGTGAAGCCCGCCTATGGCGAAGGCATCGACCGCGAGACCTACGACAAGACTCTCGGCTACTTCGACAGCCTGCTGCGCGTGCTGCACCCCTTCATGCCCTTCATCACCGAAGAGCTCTGGCAGCACATCGCCGAACGTCGCGAAGGCGAATCAATCATGTATGCCCCGCTGCCCGTCGGCGCCAAGGGTGACGCCAAGATTCTCGCTGACATCGAGCTCGCCAAAGAAATCGTCACCGGCGTGCGTGGCGTTCGCGCATCAAAGAACATCCCGCCCAAAGACGTGATGTCGCTCAAGGTCATCGGCAAAATGCCCTGCGCCGCCACACACATCATCGTCAAGCTCGCCAACATCGACGGCATCGAGGAGAACGCCGCCAAAGACGCCTCGGCAGCATCGTTCATGGTCGGCACCACCGAGTTCAACGTGCCCCTCAAGGACAACATCGACGTTGCCGCCGAACTCGAGCGCCTCACCCGCGACCTCGAGTACCAGCAAGGCTTCCTCGCCTCAGTCGAGAAGAAGCTCTCCAACGAGCGCTTCGTCAACAACGCTCCCGAGGCAGTAGTCGCCGCCGAACGCAAAAAGCAAGCCGACGCCCAATCCAAGATCGAAGCCCTCAAAGCCTCAATCGCCGCCCTCAGCTAAATCCCCATCTCCCCCAATACAGCCACAGGTCGTGTCCGGGACACGACCTGTTTTTTTTTATTATATTACCCAATAAAATCAATCGATCAATCG
>X1_Eurasian_Beaver__coassemble_54_pt1 | contig 17082 bp, 11 predicted proteins | sample X1_Eurasian_Beaver__metabat2_high_PE_005 | metagenome-assembled genome bin X1_Eurasian_Beaver
GACACAAGCACAATTGCCGTAAACATGTTCTCGTCATCAACACTGGCTTTGATGCGCTCGATTGGACTTGACACGTCAATCAACGCTCTCATGCGTTGCGAAGGTCTTGTCTTGGTGCTCGATGCGTCGATCTTGCGGACAAGTGTGTTGATGTCTGAAGAATCGTCTACAAATCCTACTGCCAAGGGTGCCATCCCAAGCGAATCGTTTATGCTCATTATGTCATCTGCCAGCTTGCGACGCTTGTCATTGCCATTGATGCCACGTACATAAACCACCGGATAGCGACGGCTCGATTTGACATTCTCAAATGGCAAGAAAAAGTCACATCCATCCATCTTCACGCATGAGGGTTCATTGCCTGAGGTCTTATTTGATTTGACACTCTTGGCATTTTCGAGCCCGGCAAAGTCAACGAATACCTCCGGCAAAGCCGCATTCCAGCATCCGAAATCATGGCCTCCGTCACGCACAGTCCAACGATGTTTGATGCCTCTGGCGTTCAACATCCGGTGCAACTGGTCGTTGCTGCGGGCGAGTGTCCCCTCGCTGTCGCCAATATCGAATATGAGTTTTGTAGCTGCCAATTTCTGAGGGTCTATCGACTCAAGGATATGGTAGGGCGAGCGTGCCTTGTACCAATCGGTCAAACGGGCCTGCCCCGATAGTCCAACGCCACCGAATGTCTTGCCCCATTGCTTGTCCCATCCCGATTGCGAGCCTTCGGTCATGTACTGTTCGTCGGTACGTATCGACATCGACAGGCCTACAATGGTCGCGAACTTGTCAAGATTGCGCAATCCGACCGATGCCGCGCCAAATCCGCCCATCGAGAATCCCACAATTGCCCGTTTTGCACGACTGCCGCCAAAACCATATTTCTTTTCGACTGTTGGCATCAGTTCTGTGACAAAAAACGACTCATAGGGGAAAGATCCGTCAAAGGCGTCATTGTAGTATGACAAATACCCGTCGGGCATGACAACGGCAAACGGCTCAATCTCGCCTCGACTGGTCATGTTTTCCATCATGCGCGCGATGTTTGAATATTCGAGCCAGGATGTGCAATCGCCACCAATTCCATGAAACATGTACATGACCTTGCCACTGCAATTTTCCTCGGGTAGCACGACAGAATATCGCACCCACCGTCCAAGTTTGTGGCTGTATATCGAGTCTGCCTCAATTTCTCGAGGTAGCGCCGACATATTTATCGAAGCAAGCAGTACAAGCAAACAGAATAGCAGTCTCATTGTCTCTTGTTTTTAGTTTTTATTGAATGGAGCGCCCAAAGTGGAAACAAACGAATAGATGCCGTTCAAAGCCGATACCTTTGTATCAGCTCCATTGCGCACGCGATACTGGACTGTTGTGCCTGCCGAACGCATGGCGCAGAATGATTCGAACATCGCGACTCTGTTTGTACCGCCGTCAGTGATATCCATGTAGAATAGATCAGCAGACATCTTTGAACCGTCGTACTTGAAGTCGCTGTCCTCTACAAACAGTCTTCTCAAGGCTTGGTCTGAGGTCGATACGGCAGAAGCAAAGATGCCATTGTCGCATCCGTACAACAGCCCGGTGCGGTCTGTCAGCGCGTTATCCAATGGGTACTTGGAATCGACAACATCGATGATACGGCTCAACGATACGTTCTTGTCCGATGCGTCTTTGGTGTCAAAACCAACGATGAGCATTCGTTTTGAAGACATCACAGATTCGAGGGCACATGCCACGTCGGTAGCACTCAGCGAGCAGGCACCTTTGCCGTGCCCAAAGTAAACTACCTTATAGCTCTTGGACGCGTCATAGCTTGCAGGCTTCATCACCGTCAGCGTCAATCCGTCGCAGTCTATGCTTTCGCTCAATGCCGTCGTTGTCATTGTCGCGTTGTCTTGTGCCGGTTCTGTTTCGTAGGTCAGGCCATTGAATGACGCTGTAAGGAATTTCAGACCTTCGTTCTTCATAGCCCGACTCCAGTAGGCTGACGTGTGAGCTCCGTCTGAGACGCGATATTCATGCGCTACCGAGTAGTCACACATCACATTGTGCAACACGCCATTGCCGACATACAGTCGCTCTTCGTCATCGCCACAATCTATCATATACTTTACTTTGCCCGATGTTTTCCTGCCTTCGCCGGAAAAATAATGTATGGGGCACATCTCTTTGTAATAAGACGTCAAGCGAGCAGAGCCACTTGTGCCCTTTCCGCCAAATATCGAGCCCCATTGTTTGTCCCATCCGTCCTGCGAAAGTGTCTCATATTGTTCATCAGAATTGAGCGACGGACTAAGACCGATACATACACCGAACAATCCCGGATTGTGGGATGCCAATGCCAACGCGCCAAAACCGCCCATCGAATATCCGACAACAGCTCTTGACGAGGCTGTGCCATAAACACGGAACATCTTGTCTACAGCCGGAACAAGCTCGTCAACAAACATAGTCGCATAGCTATAGCTGCCATCATATTTGTCACAATAATATGTGTTGTAGCCTTGTGGCATGACAAATATCATAGGTATGGCGTCGCCACTATTCACTGCGGCATCGGCAAGCGTGCGAATATTCAGTGTTGTACCCATCCATGCAGTCTTGCTGTCACCATAGCCATGAAGCAGATAAACAACATTGTACTTCTCTGATGTGCCATTGATATACTCTTCGGGCAACAACACGTCAAATTTCACCTCTTCGCCCAACACACGGCTCATGATCTTGAGGTCTGTGTTGTAGCGCTGGGTGTATTTCACCCCGGTAGAATTGTTATCCTTGTTATCGTCGTCGTTGGGTTGATCTGTAGACCCACCACAGCCAACGGTGCCGATGAGCACCGTCGCTGCAGCGAGAACACACAATATATTAAATTTCAAAGTCATTTGTATCTAAACTTTTGATTTACTTTACTTTTGAATACACATCGATATCCTTGCATTGGATTGCGTAAGATGCGTTAGGGTTGAGCCATTTTGCCGTGATGGTGTGTTTGCCTTGCTCAAGATCGTAGGTGTGGAAGATGTCGTATTTGCGCTTGATATAGTCAACCGGCATTTCGACAGTTTCGACGACATTGCCGTCAATCGAGATTTCGACGCGAGCAATATAGTCATCGCCGGCAGTTTTTGATTCCTTGCGCACGAGCCCTTGCAAAACGATGCCGCATCCGTCGAAGTCCCACGAACGTTCATTGTCGACATCACACTTCACGACCTTGCGTTCCGACGGCGCGATACCGTCAAATGACTTTTCCAATGCTACCGGCTCGGGCTTCTGGAGTGTCACCGTGTACATCCGGTTGGCAACCTTGCCACCATTGTCAACAACCACATCGCCCAGAAGCTGAAGGTTGTAGCCATATACCTTTGAAAGCGAAATCTTTGTATAGGGGAAGTCGATATTTTCACATCTCTCAAGAGCCGGTTTCCACTTGTCGGGGATGGCGTCGTAGCCAATCATCACGCCCAAAATGCCGCCAGCTGTCGCGGGGTTGCAGTCGCTATCCTGACCACAGCGTGTCGCGATATCCATGGTCTTGCCAAAATCGCCATTGCCATACAGCAGACCAATCACACAATATGCCGAGTTCATGACTGCGTCAATATTGAAGCAGTTGTAAACTCCTTCGGGGCAACCTTTTTCATTGCCATAGCGTTTTTCGATTTCAAGCCAGCTCAGTCGCCAGTCGTTGGGATATTGATGCCACAATTCCACGCAATCCTTGATGCAACGATTGAACAGAGCTTCCTCCGGGACAAGCTTAATCGCCTCGGTGATTACGGTTTCTATATCATCGCACACATACGCAAGCGAATACATTCCGCTGACGAACAGACCGCCGTAGAAGCCATCGCCATAATTCATAATATGACCGATGCGGTCTGCATATACTGCCGCGGTATTTGGCATACCCGGACAAATCATGCCAATAAAATCGGCTTCGATCTGGAAATCTATGTCATCGGCGTGGGGGTTGTTCTTCCAGTGACCTGATTGAGGCGGATTGACACCGTGGAGGATGTTGTAGCGTGCAGCCTGATTGGCGTGCCACAATTTGTAGTCGGCATTGGCAAAAGCATCGGCGTATGCCTGGGCAGGAGCGCTGATCCCATCGCGCAACATGACCTCCATGAATGTGAGATCCATGTAAACGTCATCATACAAGCCAGGGTCCTCGGCAAAGATATCCTTGCAATAGTCGTCGTACCATATCATGGGAATCGAGTCATGAATCGTGGCGCCCTTGTATTTGAACTCTGTAGGCCCGCCATAAGTGCAACCGATGGTTTGACCTGCCCAACCGCCCTTGATCTTGTCCAACAGAGTGATGGAGTCTATTGTCACCTCCGAGCCCCAAGCCAATGAGGTCTTGGTGTCGGAACCTGAATTGCCACAAGAGATCATCGCAAGGCCGGCGACAAGAGCGGTCGTGGATATGTATATTTTTGAATGCATCATTGTTGTCGAGTTTATTTTATGGGATATTGTTTCTTTAATTGTTGAAATTCACTGCGTGATTGCCGGGAACTTCCGAATAGTACATGATGTCGTTGATGCGAATCACATAATCTTTCTTGGGATTTTTCCATTTGAGTTGCACATGGTGATTGCCTTCGGGCAACAAATATTTCCATGCCGGTTCAACACGTCGATCGGTATTCTTCATTGGCATGCGCGAGACATAGTCGAGTTTGCCATCAATCCAGATCTCAACCTCGGCGACATACTTGTCGGTAGGTTCGGCGAGACCAAAGACCTCAGAACCGATGTGACGTGTTGAGACCCTATTGATGATCGATGTGCTCGCTTCTCTCGTGCAACAGATATTTCCCCAGATGACAAAGCCATTGCCGGTAAAGTCAAATTCATATTCTTTTGTCATAAACGCATCCTTGCGAGAGCGATATGACGGGAATGTGTTGGTGAAATTTTGCTCGAGAGGCAACACTTCCACATTCTGCTGCGGGATGACAAACATACCGTCAGTGACATTGCCACCAATGTTTTTCACAATCTGGGCAGCGTGTTTGTAGCTGAGGTCGTAGGATTTTGCCAAAGACATTTGAGTGCCCTCAAAGTCGAGATCTTCAATCTCCTTGAGAGGGTTGAGCCACTGGGCTGGGATGTTGCTGTAACCCGTCATGACTCCCAACACGCCGGCAACTGTAGAAGCGTTGCAGTCGCTGTCCTGGCCGCAGCGTGTCGCGATTTCGATAGAGCGTCCGAAGTCACCATTGCCATAGAGCATGCCCAATGCCACAAATGCCGAGTTGAGTTTGGCATCGATGTTGAAGCTGAGGAATACCCCCTTGGGACAACCGACATCCTTGTTCCATTTTTCTTGGACAAATGCCCAACAGTCCTTCCAATTTTCGGGATGTAGATCGTGAAACTTGACGACATCACTCACACACTGCCAGAAGGTACTCTCCTGAGGGATGGGTGCAAGTGCTGCCAGGATGATATCGCGCGGATTGTCCAACTTGAAGGCTGTGCTGTATAGACCTGCGACAAAAGCGCCACCATAGAAGCCGTCGCCACTATTCATTATGTGACCCACCTTGTTTGCTATCTTGATGGCTTCTCCTTGCATTGCAGGAGCCATGAGTCCGATAAAATCTGCCTCAATCTGAAAATCGAGGTCGTCGGCATGGGGATTGTTGAGCCAGTTGCCCGACTCGGGCGCGGGGATACCATTGCGTATGTTGTATCGCCCCGCTTGGTTAGCATGGGCGAGATGATATTCTGCGTATGCAAAACGATTTGCCAACTCCTGCTGGCTTGCGTCGAGGCCCAATTCTTCGAATGCCTCTACAAATGTACAGTCATTGTAGATGTCATCAAAAAGACCGGGCTTTTTGTCCCACCAGTATTTCACATAGTGGTCATTCCATGCCAGCGGCTGATAGTCCTGAACGTATGTGCCTGTGAATTTGAACTCTACAGGAGCGCCATAGACAACGCCGATGGTTTGTCCGGCCCAACCGCCCTTGATTTTGTCAAGGACGGTCGCTGCCGGGATATTGATGTTTTCAGCTGCCGCCGACAGGATGCCTGTCATTAGCAAAGTCGCTGAAAGGAGCAGTTTCTTCATAAATATATTGTGTGTGTTTGTGTGTGTGATTGTCAGAGTTTGTAGGCGCCGAGTTCCGTTATTGAAATGAACGACGTGACATTCTTGGTGTACTTGTGCCAGTGTCCCTGGACCTTGGGATCAAAAAGCACGCGGATACCGGTTGTTTTTACTGTCGGGAACTCAAACACATATTGGGCAAAGTGCGGTTGGAAGAACACGATGTCGGTCTTTGGCAACTCGGGAGTAGACTTGAAATCGCCCACGTCGTGCCATCTGCCATCCTCGCCCAGATATTGTATGTTCAGCGATGAGAACCAGCCTCCAAACTCTTCGAGACAACCCATGTCGAGTTCTATCATGTTGACTTCGACAGGCTTGTTCCATCCATATCCGAAATAGTCAACGCGAGGCTCTTTTGTCTTCGACCCAAGCGAGTAGAATACCGAACCCTCGCCGCGCTTCACGCCGTCGCGAATCACGTCGACAGTCTTGGCATACATCGGCTTGCCAAAGGTGATCCAGCACGAGTCAAGGACTGCCTCATTGAGCTCTCGCACTGTGGCATATATGGTATCTGCCGACATGGCGAGGTTGGTGGGTTTGACAAGAAGCTGGAAGTCATTGGACATTTTTTTGCCATTGCCCTCGAGTTGCAATTTGATATTGTATTTTCCGGCTTTTTGGGGCGTTCCGGTCAATTGACCGTTCTCAAATTGCATGCCTTCCGGAAGTTCTCCGTCGGTCAATGTCCATTTGTAGTTTTTGTTGGCAGAGCAAGCAAAGCTGTAAGTCGTTTCCTTGCCCACAGACAGATCGGGATTGGGACCGACACAAAATTCAACCGGGGGATTGAATTGGGCTTTGGGATTGATGTAGACCACATCACCCTTTACATTGCCGCCATTGTCCTTTACGATATCGAGAGCGATGTTATAGGTACGGTTGATCATGTCTTGGATTGACGCGTCGGGCATGTCAAAACGAGTGATGTTGATGTAGCGGTCGTTGAATGGCTTTGTCCAGCCCTCGACCGGCATGGTGAGTGATTCGGGCAGAGATTTTGCGCCATACATCACGCCAAGCAAGCCTGAGATTGTAGCTGCCTGGTTGTCGCAGTCAAAACCCATCGCACAAGACAAGTCGAGAGTGCGCTGAAAATCGCCGTTACCATAAAGCATCGCGAGAATGCCCATTAGTCCATTGAGATTGGCATTCCAAATGGTTTTGGTCATGGCGGGTTCGTTGACATAGTATTTGTCAGCGATAATCTGACGAACTTTGACCCAGTCGTCGGGGTATTTCTTGTATAGGTCGAGACATTCCTTCACTCCTTTGGCATAGAGGTCATCCTCGGGCAGATATTTGAGTCCCTTTTCAATGAGTTTTTTGATGTTTTTCTCAAAGAATGCCTCAGAATACATCGCGCCATAAAGTACAGTGGGAGCTGTTGCCCACAGATCGCTTGTGATGCGTGCAGCCCAGTCGCTTTTTCCGGCGGCATATTGCGGCATACCCGGTGCAGTATATGCCCAGATTTCATTAATCAGCTGAGGGTCGATTTGATACCAATGCGGATTGAGCTCGGCACTGCCGGTGAAAGGAGGTGTATATCCAAAGTGCATGAGACCCAGGGCTGCGCGATTGGCGAGCCACACGCGGTCGCGGATGTGATGCATCCAGCCTTGGCGCATGTCTCCATATGTGGGCTCATTGCCATATTTTTCCATCATCATCAGATACAGATATTCGACATCGGTATCGTCATCTGAGAAGGCTCCATCATATTTCTTGAGTTTGTCAATATTCTTAGTATACCCAAATGGAAAACGCGATTCGTCGGCAGGTTCCTCAATAAATTTGTTTTCAAACGGCAAGCCATAGATATTGCCCACCATTTGTCCGATCCACGCGCCTGCAATCTTATCTTTCAGGTCGTCCTTGGTGATTTTGGTCGCTGCCGGTGCCTCAAATGCGACAACGGCAGACAGAATAAGTGAGATGTAGAGGGATTTTCGTTTCATATTCTGTGTGAGTAAATGCCGTTAGGAGCGCAAGATATACGCTCCTAACGGCGATAGGTGCTTTAATATCCTGTATTCTGAACCAAGCGGGGGTTAGCCTGCAAGATTGTGGTGGGGATTGGGAAGAGATTGCGATAGGTGTCGCTTACCTGAGAGGGATGCGCCCAATATTTCTGCAAATATGTTCCAAATCTGATCATGTCTTCGTGACGCCAGCCTTCCCATGCGAGTTCGCGTCCGCGTTCGTCATAGATTTCGTTGATAGTCAAATCCGAAGCGGTGTATGCCGACAGTCCGGCACGAGTGCGGATCTTCTGCAAATCTGCGATGGCTGCGGCCTGTGAGGTCTTGCCCTGACGAATCAGTGCCTCGGCATACATCAGCACGACATCAGCATAACGGAAAATGGCAAAGTCGTTGTCCATACTGATCTTGTAGTCGGTCAGAGAACCATCGGTCTGGTAGTGCCATTTCCAGCAACGGGCTCCGTCATAAAGCTGGCGGCCACCGTTGGCATTGTAGTACTGCTTCTCGTCAAACACGGGAGTGTAGGCAAATCCGAGGTCTTCGCCGGTTGCCGAATACTGCTCGCCATAGAGCCACGACTGTGCGCAGCGCAGGTCGTTGGCATCATACTTCTCGAAGAAGTCGGGCTGGCAGAGGAATCCTGACCACGGGCTGTAGCTGATGTTGAATGTCGGCATTGAAGCAGCCTCGAGTGTCAGAGTGTGCAGGTAGAATGACGATGAACTTCCGGCGGTGTAGGTGCGGTCATACACAATCACAAAGATGTTTTCCTTTGACGACTCGTTGGCAGGCACAAAGTTGGATTCGTAGGAATCCTCTATCTGATAGTTGTTGCTGTCGATGATGAGCTTGCACTGCTCGGCGGCATCTGCCCAGCGCTGATTGGCAAACCAAGCGTCGCTGTTGAGGTACATCTTGGCGAGCAATGTGTGGGCGGCAGCTTGAGTGAAACGTCCGTAGTTGGTCGAGAGCGGTGCTTCGTCGAGCAGAGGCATGATTTCTTTGAGCTCATTCTCAAGATAGTCGTAGACATACTTGCGGTCTTTCTGTTCGGGATAACCTGTCTCGGTATAGTCCACGGTAAAGGGAACGTTGCCCCAGCAAGAGATTGCTTCGTAGTAGAAGAATGCGCGCAGGCCCTTCATCTCGGCGATAATCTTGTCCTTGCCGTCGAACTGAATCGAGCTCATTTCGGTTTCATAGATGATTTCGTTACATGCGGCGATGCCATTGAAAATCCAGTCCCAACCCTTGGTCAGAAGCTTGTTTGCCGGCGGGATTGTGTTGGTCTGAATTTCTTCGTATCGGCCATTGCTGTACCATGAGCCGCCGACGGCAGGCACACAGCACTCGTCTGAGGCTTGGAGCAGAAGTGTCCAAAGGCTCTGTTCACTGTTGTAGCCCTGGAGCTTGGTGTAGGCACGTCCGGCATTGGCGACGAGTTCTTTTTCGTTCTTGAAAAAGTTGTCCATAGCAATGTTTGAGTATATGGTCTCGTCGAGGTCGGTGCACGAGGTCATCGATGCGACGGCCAATGTGCCAAGCAGAATATGTTTTATAGTGATATTTTTCATATTGTTATTGCTTGTAGGTTGGTGAAAATTAGAATCGAGCGTTCACGCCAAAGGTGAATTGTGTTGTGCGGGGATAGTAGCTGAGGCTTTCGATACCCGGTGCGAGACCTGTCATCGATACTTCGGGGTCGACACCCTTGTACTTTGTAATCGTGAAGACATTCTGTGCGGTGAAAGACAGACGGAGAGCCTTGACTACACTCGAGGGACGGAGTTTGAAGTTGTAGCCCAGCGAGATGTTGTCGAGCTTGAGGTATGAAGCGTCTTCCAGATACTTGGAAGAATACTTGTAGGTTGTCGATGTGAATTCGGTGTTGTCGAGCCACTGGTCTGAGATGTTGCGCAGACCGATAGAGCTGAGGTTGGCATACTCCATGGCGTAGCTGTTGAGAATCTTTCCGCCAAGAGAAGCGCGCAATGTGAAGTTGAGATCCCAGTTGCCATAGGTGACGGTATTGGTCCAGCCCAAGGTCACATCGGGATATGCAGTGCCAAGATTTACCCATTCTTCTTCGGGTACAGAACCGTCGGCATTCTGGCCCAGGAGCACATCCTTGCCATCGGTATCGGTTCCGAGCCAGATGGGACCGTAGAAGGTACCGAGGCTCTGGCCTTCGATCAGACGCTGGGTGTAGCATGCTGCGCCCGACGACCAGCCCACTTTGTATGTTCCGTTCTGGAACTCTTCGTTTGTGAACTTGTCAAGTTTGTTGGTATTGTGCGATACGACAAATGTCGATGTCCACTGCCATTGGGGCGTCTGGACGGGGATGGCTGTGATGGTAGCCTCGATACCGCGGTTGGTGATGACACCCACATTGGTGAACAGCTCGTCATAGAGATAGGGAGGAGTGGGAACGGTATAGGTGTACAACAGGTTGCTGGTGCGACGGTTGTAGTAATCGAATGTGAGACTCAAGCGGTTGTTGAGCGTCGAAGCGTCAAGACCGATGTTGAACTCAGACTTCTTTTCCCATTGCAAATCGGGATTGGGGTTGCTGGCGGGCTCATAGGTGTTGATCCATTCGCCATTATACCAGAACTTGCCGGCGGTTGTCATGAGAACCAATGACTTGTAGTTTGAGAAGTCTTGGTTACCGGTTACGCCATAGCCGGCACGGATTTTCAAGTCATTGAGCCATGTGCGGGTCTCTTTCATGAAGTTTTCGTCGCTGAGACGCCAACCAGCACTGACTGCGGGGAACCAGCCCCACTTGTTGTCCGCACCGAAACGGCTCGAACCATCACGACGCAGCGAAACCGAAATCATGTAGCGGTTGAGGTAGCTGTAGTTGACACGTCCGAAGAACGCGATGTAGGTGTTGTCTTCCTTGTAAGAATACATGTCGGCGGTACCCAGTGCCAAGCCTGTGCCATCACCGATGTTGTTGGTGAGGAAGTCGTCAAAGTCAAAACCGGTATTCTTCATCGAAGCAGTCTCCGATACGCTGTATTGATAGGTGTATCCCAGAAGGGCCTGGATGTTGTGGTTGCCAAAAGTGCGGTTGTAATTGATTGTCGATTCGTACTGAACATCGTTGGTGTTGTAGTTCTCGATATACGCGCGACCATTGGTGCCGATGTAAGAAGGATAGTAGTGGCTGTAGTACTCTTTGCTCTTGTATGTTTCGCGATTCAAAGACAGGAAGTTGCTCCAAGACAGACCTTTCACGGGAAGGATGTTGATCTTGGCGCGCACGTTGCCTCCGAAATTGTTGTTTACGCTTTCGACATCACGCTCATTTACCATGGCTACGGGGTTGTAGTATTCCATGGCAGGAATGCGGCTGTAGCCACCGGCTGTTGTGTTGGTTGCGTCATAAACGGTCTCGGTGGGGTTGTGGGTGAATGCCTGAGAGAATGCGCTGGTGCTTGCGGGGTTGTATTTGCGGTGGGCAACCAACAGGTTCAGGTCAAGGTCAAGCCAGCCACGAAGAGCGCTTTGGCGGATATTGGTGCGTGCAAGAATCTTCTCGGCGTTGTTCTTGTTCTGGAGGCCCTCGCTGTATTCGTAGTTGATTGATGAATAGTGCGAGAATTTGTCTGTACCACCCGACATGCCGACAGTGTGCTTGTGACTCCACGGAGTGCGGGTGATTTCTTTGAACCAGTCAGTGTCTCCGTCATATATGTAGCTCGAAAGCTCGGGACGATAGTTCTCGATGGTCGAGCGAAAATCGCTGGCCGACAGGGGCTTGGCGCGACGCGATACAGTACCAACTGTCAACTGGCCATCATATGTCACCTGCGTTTGTCCAGCCTGTGCACGCTTGGTGGTGATGATGATGACGCCATTCGTACCTCTGGTACCGTAGATCGCGGCGGCCGAACCATCTTTCAAAACATCTATTGATTCGATTTCCTGGAAGTTGATATTGCGAATATCCGCGCCCATCACACCGTCGATGATGACCAACGGACCCTGACCGGCAGAAAGGGTGTTTGTGCCGCGGAGCAATATTTCGTATTTGGCAGTGGGATCGGCACCATTGGGATTGTTCACCTGCAGACCAGCGACTTTGCCCTGGAGCATACCCATACCATTTGTAAATGTGCCCTGTCCCAGATCTTCACGCTTCATGCTCGTCACCGATCCGGTCAGTTCTTTCTTTGTTGTAGAACCATAGCCAATTACTACAACTTCATCAAGCAGTTCGCGATCTTCGCGCATCACGATATTCACACGAAGATTGGCGGGAACTTTGACCTTGACAGCCTGATAACCGACAGCTGTCACGTTGAGAACATCTCCCTGAGATGCTTTGATTGCAAACAAGCCATCGATGTCGCTGGCGACACCCGAAGTCTTGCCGTTGAGAATGACACTGGCACCAACGATAGGCTCGCCTTGTGTGTCTCTCACGCTTCCATTCACTGATACCTGCGCAAAGGCAGTACAGCACACAAAAAACATTAACGCGGTCAGGATATATCTGATGCGCTGCTTTTTAGCGTCATAAAGTTTCATATGATCAAGGTTTATAAAAAAAAATAAATTAGAAGATTTCGTCGCGTGTAGGTATTGATGGTTGCGCGCCCATACGTGTTACAGATATGGATGCTGCCTTATTAGCAAAAATTACAGCGTCATTGAGGCTCTTGCCCTCACTGAGGGCGACAGTCAACGCGCCACAGAATGTGTCGCCGGCAGCTGTTGTGTCGACAGCTTTGACTGCAAAAGAAGGCACATGTTCGATCTTGCCATGGTCGCATACCAATGCGCCTTTTGAGCCCAGTGTAATTATCACGGTATCTATACCTTTTTGACCAAGTATTTCGATTGCTTTAACCTCCCCTTTTTCCTCAGCGAGAGATACGCCTGTTATCAGCTCGGCTTCGGTCGTATTGGGGATAATAATGTCCACATTTTCAAGCAAATCGTCGGGCAGCGGCTGAGATGGAGCCGGCGCAGGATTGAGGATAACGTTTGCGCCATGTTTCTTTGCCAGTTTGGCAGCATAGGTGACAGTCTCAATCGGCGATTCGAGTTGCATCACAACAAAAGAAACCTTGTCAAGCATGTGTTCAACGGCATCAATATCGGCAGGTTCGAGCATCGAATTTGCACCCGATGCCACAGTAATAGAGTTTTCGCCCTTGGCGTCGACATTGATGAGTGCTACGCCCGAAGGTTTGAGGTCTGATTTACTAATGTAAGTTGTGTCAACACCAATAGAATTGAGGATTTCTATTGTCTGCGACCCAAAGATGTCATTGCCAACTTTGCCGACAAACACCACATTGCCGCCAAGTTTGGCAGCGGCAACAGCTTGGTTGGCGCCCTTGCCGCCTTGGTTCATCATGAATTCCCCGCCGAGCACTGTCTCGCCGGGTTTAGGCATCCTTTCGGTTCTGACCACCATGTCGGTGTTCATACTGCCAACTACTAAAATAACATTTCTGTTCTGCATTGTGAATTATAATTGGTATATTGAAATCGCGGTTAAGTATAAGTATTAGGTGTCGAATGGTGCGCCATGGATGCGCAACCGATTGTGCAAATGTACAAATAATATTTTAATAACAAGCCAAAAATTTAGCAATTTTTCTATACAAATTTATTAAATTTAAATATCAGACAGCTATATTATTGATACACAGAATGTTATGAAATTAAAAAATTTAATCCATCGTATTAAAATACTACAATAATAGCTGCAAGGTGGCTTCATTTCTTTAAATATCGTTATTTACCAATTTTTTTCGCCTCCAAAGTCCTACTTTTAATAAAATAAATATTAAATTTGCGCAAACTTTTAACAATATACGCATTGCTGATGAAAACCGCAACCATTTCCGATATATCAAAGGCTACCGGACTGTCTATCACCACGATTTCCAGAGTGTTGAATGGCAAGGGTGAACAGACTCGCATTAGTCGCGAGTCGCAAGAGCTCGTGCTAAAAACTGCACGAGAGCTAAACTATTCACCCAATCGCGCTGCGCAAAGTTTGCGCATGCGCAAAACTCACACCATCGGTCTGCTCGTACCTTGCATCGAAAACCCATTCTTTGCAAATATCGCAAGCGTTGTCATCAATGAGGCAAATAAATACATGTATCCGGTCATGGTTCTCGACACACGAGACAATCCATCCGAAGAAGAACGAGCTCTCACCACTCTGCTTTCGCGAAATGTCGATGGCATTATTATGGTGCCAACAGGCGAAAGCTATCAACGGCTCGAGGAAATTAGCAAAAAAACTCCGCTGATACTCATCGACAGATACTTCGAGAACACAAACCTGCCATACGTCGCATCCGATAACTATAATGGAGCATACGAAGCCACACGAACCCTGATTTCTTCAGGGCACAAAAACATCCTGTGCATTCAAGGCTCGCCACTGTCTGTGACATCAAAAGAACGCACTCGCGGCTACTGCGAAGCCATCGACAAATTCAATCCCGGTGGCGGCAAATACATCTGCGGCAACGAATTCTCGATTCGCAACGGATACGTCGAAACAAAACTTGCACTGTGCTCAAAGACTCGCTACACCGCAATACTGGCATTATCGAGCACAATCCTATTGGGCTCGCTCAAAGCAATAGAAGAAAGCGGACTGCAAATCCCCAACGACATCTCAATCATCTCGTTTGACGATGTCATGTATCTTGACTACCTCAATCCGCCCATAACACGAGTGGCACAACCCCTCACGCACATAGGCATGATGAGCGTGAAACTGCTGATGGAGCACATTCTCGACCCATCAAAGCCTCTCGAGTCAAACATGCTGCTCTCGCCCAGCATGATCCACCGCAACTCCGTCAAATTAAACATCTGACCTACCCCGACATTTGCGCAAAACCTTGCGCAAACACCAACTTTATAATGCCTCCGCTTGCCGACATCACGCCCGACATCGCCGGCTTTTATTGCGCTTGCCCTTATATGGCGGTTTAAGCCGGTTGCGGCTCCTTCTGTCCAAAATAATCCTATAGACTTAATTTAACGATACAACACAATGAAAAAACTCGCCGTACTTTGTTGCGCTTTGCTACCTGCTGTTAGCGCATTCGCCTATTATGACGACTATGGTTATTATAGCCATAGTAATGATATGTCAGGATTTGCAATCTTCACTTTGATTGTGATGATTGTATACATAATTCTTTCATTCATTATTCTTAATCGATGGTGGAAAATGACTACGAATGTTGAAAAGATTCGCAAACACATCACTCATGCCAATCCTCAACTGACATATCTTGTTGCCATCGGTGAAAAAGAACAAGCCCAAAAAGCTGCGCTTACCATGCTTGTTGATGCGCTTTACCCTATTTATTCTGACCCATACAATTATTTCAAAGCTGAAGCTATGAATAAGGTAATAGAAGCACGACTTCCTAAAATTAAGAAGTTAGGACTTTCTGTTCCCGATTATGTAACCTCGGGTGAGAAATTTATCGACTACATCAATAAATTAACCGATGGCAAGGTTCCTTATATAGAAGCATCCAATCCCAACTACCTATCTTACTAACCAATTGTTTGAAGAATAAGTTACGATAGTAAGGTTGCTGAGAAATTATTCCAAACTCGCGATATGAGAAAAACGATTTTAGCGATTATGCTTGGCTTCACGGCACTCTGCTGTGGGGCTCGCTCCATCTCGAGCATCGACAAGGATGGCTCATGGTATCGATTCTATGATGAAAACGGCTCACGCTACATGACAGTCGGCGTGTCTACCGTCGGCGAACTCAAGGGGTGGAGTGCCTCGATTGTCATCTTCCAGAATGGTCAAGTCATAAATGTCTATGACGCCGACATGAAACGATTGCTCATTGGCGGAGTATCCACCTATGGTGAGGTCATCTCCGTCTCGGGCAACACATTCACCACCAAATCTGGTTCATGGATATACACCTATGACAAAACCGGCAAAAGGCTAAACGTCCGCTCGGCACACTGACATGTCGGCACCTCCCGCATGTGAGCTGAATAGTGGCAGCAGTAGGTGTGCTCTGATTTTTGGATTTGGTGGGAAATGGTTATCTTTGTGAGAAAAAGGATGAGATATGGCTCGAAGCATGATATGCGAATATAGGGTTGAGGACGCGAGCGGCGTGGTCGTTTGCGGCGATATTCATGGCCATTTTGATGAGCTTGTCGATATGGTTTGCGACAAGCATGGGATGACTGACACAGTGGTCGTTGTCGCTGGCGATTGCGGATTTGGGTTCTGCGAATTTGCTGAATATCAGCGGATGATGGAACGGAATGCCGACAAGTTGCGGCGTACCAACAATCGCATATTTTTTGTGCGCGGCAACCACGACAACCCTGCCTACTTTGATGGTGCCACCATCTGCAACGACCGATTTGTCGCTGTCCCCGACTATGCAGTCATCATCGCTGCGGGGCACACGGTGTTGTGCGTCGGCGGTGCGCTCTCGTTTGACCGCAAGCAGCGTCTCGATGAGTTGTGTCTAACGCCTGCCGATGCCGACAAGTTTGCCAAAGGGATGTATTGGCGCGACGAGATGCCGTTCTATGATGCTGCGATGCTCGATGCCATCACCGAGGCGCACGCCATCGACACTGTTGTCACCCACACCGCGCCGTCGTTCTGCTGGCCCATGGTCAAGGACATCCCGCCGTGCGCGTTGCATGGCGACCCCAATCTGCGCGACGATCTCAATGCCGAGCGTGCCACCATCGACCGGATATACAGCCACCTGACACGAGCCCATCAGCCTCTGGACCGCTGGTACTATGGCCACATCCACACGAGCGCCCGCAGCACGGTGGGCGACACGCTGTTTGTACTGCTGTCTATCATGGAGCTCGCCCCACTGCCATGACTGCCATCACGCAAAGACACAGAATCGCCCTGCCGCAGATATTCGGGACAGGGCGATTTCTTTTATT
>X1_Eurasian_Beaver__coassemble_56_pt1 | contig 17027 bp, 14 predicted proteins | sample X1_Eurasian_Beaver__metabat2_high_PE_005 | metagenome-assembled genome bin X1_Eurasian_Beaver
GGCGGGGATGCCGAGGCCGCAGAGGAGTGCTGCGGCATCGCTCTCGGCGCTCCAGCCTTCGAGCTCGGTGAATTTCTCTTCGAGTTCGGATGCGCGGATGCCGTCGGCGTCTGAGAAGTCGGCTTTGGCATAGAGTGCTTCTTTCTCGCGTATGATGTCCCAGAGCACTGTGTGTCCTTGCAGCACGGTGTCGAGGACGGTGAATTCGTCAAATTTGAAGTGGTCCTGTTCGAGGACGCTCATGCGTTCGCCGGGACCTTGTGACACGGTGCCGTGTGTGGGCGTCTGTTGTCCGCTGAGGATGCGCATGAGGGTTGATTTGCCGGCTCCGTTGGCGCCGATGACGCCATAGCAGTTGCCGGGGGTGAATTTGAGATTGACGTCCTGGAAGAGCACGCGCTTTCCGAACTGAATTCCGAGATTGTTTACAGCTATCATTCTATATTGTATCCTTGTTCTATACTTGTGGTTGCTGACCGCGGCGCAGTCGGGCGGCGGTCGGGAAATTGCATATACTTGTCTTTAGCGGCGGCGACGGTGGCACACCGAGGGGTTGAGTTTGCGGCAGTTGTAGCCCGACGACATGATTTCGCCGTAGGCGCCGGCTGTGCGTATGGCGACTATGTCGCCGCGGCGTGTCTGCCCGAGGGGAACATTTTCGCCGAAGACGTCGCTTGATTCGCAGACGGGACCCACGACATCGTATTTTTCGATGGGGCGGTCGTCGACTGCGGCGGTGAGGTTCTCGATTTTGTGGTGTGCCTGGTAGAGGGCGGGTCTGATGAGTTCGGTCATGCCGGCGTCGAGGATGACGAAGTCTTTTTTGAGGCCTTTTTTGACGTATAGCACGCGTGAGATGAGTGAGCCGCACTGTGCTACGATGGCGCGTCCGAGTTCGAAGTGCACACGAGTTCCCGCGGGTAGCTTTAGGCCTTTTTTGAAGACGTTGAAGTAGTCTTTGAAGTCGGGAACGGGATTGTCCTCGGGTGTGTCGTAGTCAACGCCGAGGCCTCCGCCAACGTTGATGTTGGGCAGCGAGATGCCCTTGCGCTCAAGGCGTGTGACGATGAAGTTGATGACGTCGCACAGCAGTTCGTAGGGTCGCATGGTCATGATTTGCGAGCCGATGTGGAAGTGCAGTCCGATGAGGTTGATGTGCTCGAGGCGGTTGGCAGTGTCGATGACTGTGTCGATGGTCTGGAGGCTGATGCCAAACTTGTTTTCGGCAAGTCCGGTGGTGATGTAGTGGTGGGTGTGTGCGTCGATGTCGGGGTTGACTCGCAGCGCCACAGGGGCTGTCTTGCCCATCTGCTCGGCAATCGAGTTGATGATTTCGAGCTCTTCGGCAGATTCGACATTGAAGCATCCGATGCCCAACTCGAGGGCGAGTTTGATTTCGCGGTCGGTCTTGCCTACGCCGGCAAACACAACCTTCTCGGGGTTGAATCCGGCATTGATGGCAGCTTGAATTTCACCGCCGCTGACGGTGTCGGCGCCGAGTCCGGCATGTGCTATGGTGCTGAGAACGCTGTGGTTGACACAAGCCTTGACGGCATAGTGAACCACAAAGTCGTCGCGGTCGGCGTATCGCTTGATTTGCGCGAGCGTCTCGTCGAGCAAGTCGAGGTCGTAAAAATAAAAAGGTGTCTCGTGTGTAGCTATCACACGCAATGGGAGTCTAAAATCAAAAGGCATAAGCACGCGGCGTCCACGCCGGGTTTTGTTGTTGTGATACTTTGGATTTGTTTACTCGACCGGACTGCCACCGATAGTGGCTTGCCGTCCGGTCGAGAGTAATATGTCTTGCGCTGTTGATCACTGCGCATTGTTGAAGAGAGCGGCGCTGAGGCGTCTCATAGCTTCGACTTTGTCTTCGCGACGCACGAGCATAGAGATGTTGTAGTTGCTGCCGCCGTATGAAATCATGCGGATAGGGATGTCGCCGAGTGCGCTGACAGCGCGTGCCTCGAATCCGGCGTTGTGCCACTCGAGGTCGCCGGCGATGCAGAGAATCACCATACCGGTGTCGACAGTGACGGTGCCGATTTTCTTGAGTTCGTCGACGATTTCGGCGAGGTGTGCGTCGTTGTCAACGGCAACAGTGACACCGACTTCGCTGGTCGCCATCATGTCGATAGATGTGTGGTGGTTCTCGAATGTCTCGAACACGCGGTGCAGGAATCCGTAAGCCACCAGAAGTCTGCCCGACTTGATTTTGATGGCAGTGATGTTGTCCTTTGCCGCCACAGCCTTGATCGTGCGAGTGGGGCGGGTGTTGTATATGAGTGTTCCGGGCTTTTCGGGCTCGAGTGTGTTGAGAAGACGGATGGGAATGTTGTGTAGACGGGCGGGGAGCACGCACGCCGGATGCAGGATTTTGGCACCGAAGTATGCAAGCTCGGCAGCTTCTTCAAAGTGCAGTTCCTTGACGGGTTTTGTGCCCTCGACAAATCGGGGGTCGTTGTTGTGCATGCCGTCGATGTCGGTCCAAATCTCGATTTCGTCGGCACCGATCGCGGCACCAATCAGCGACGCGGTGTAGTCGCTGCCGCCGCGCTGCAGGTTGTCGATTTCGCCCACCGAGTTACGGCAGATATATCCCTGGGTGATGTAAATGTCGGCATCAGCCTCGCGCTCGAGCAGTCTCTTGAGACGCGTGGTGATGAATGGCATGTCGGGCTCGTGGTCCTTGCGGGTGCGCATGAATTCGAGTGCTGGTAGCAAGACAGCCTTGATGCCCTTGCTGCGGAGATAGATCTCCATGAGCGCTGTTGATATGAGCTCGCCGCGGGCGAGGATTTCGCGTTCGTCGAGTTCGGTGAAGTCTTCGCTGAAAAGCGAGCGTACATATTGTATGTAGTCGTCGACGCGTTCCTGAGCGGTGATTGCTGCGTCGAGGTTGTCGCTGAAAAGTTCGTCGACAACGCACTCATACTTCATTTCGAGGTTGTTCAGCGTTTCCTGCGCTCCGGGGAGATTCTTTTTGTAGAGATAGTCGGCGATTTCGACCAGCGTGTTTGTGGTCCCAGCCATTGCCGATAGGACGACAATGTTGCGCCCGCGAGGAGCGATGAGCTCGGCGACATACTTGATACGGTCGGGCGATCCGACTGAAGTTCCTCCAAACTTGAGTACTTTCATCTAAAAACGAGGGGGTTAAAGTTAGAAAATCTGACCTATTGGTTTGAGTGGCCGCAGTTGTCTAACGGCCGTGAAATTGAACTAAAAACACCCTTGGGTGCCGTCATTTTTAGCGAGTGCAAAGTTACGCATTTTTTCGCTAATTGTCAAGTGTTTGCTCACTGCCTCATCGAAATATTGAGTTGTGGCGAGTGGGCTGGCTGTCAGAAATCGATGATGTCGCGCCAGAATGATTTCATCTTGCGCTTGTACCATCCGTGGCAACCCATGGGCAGCTGTCCGCCGGTGAGTCGCAACGAATAGGCGGGATATTTGTCGAAGGCAAATGCCAGTGCGTGGCGTGGGGTGGGGTAGCTGAATCCCTCGGGTTCCATTGCCCAGAAGACATCCTCGTTGTAGAGGTGGTGGCGTTTTTGCGACAGGTAGTGGGTGACGCGGTCGGCTTGCTTGTCGAGTACGTCGAGGTGCGCCGACACACGCCGCAGCGAGAATCCGCCGTTGCCAACTTTGTCGTACAGTGCTTGCTTTGACGGCTTGCCCATTTTGCTTTTTGCCCAGCCCTTGATGTCGAGCCACTGCTTGACTATGGGCAGACGGTTGAACGGCTTGCGAAGCCACGGCGCGTCCACGTAGTCGTAGCCACGATGACACCAATATGACAGGTCGTCCCTGAAAGCCCAGGCGTCGAGCTGGCATATCAGGATGTATTCGCTGTCGATGAAGGCGCGGTAGAAGATGTCGCTGAGCATCAACTTGTTGTATCCGGCAATGCCGGCGAAATATTCATCGTCGAACGCCTTGAACGCAAGCGATGGATATTTCGCGGCAAGAGACGTCGTGTCGAGCGACCGGGGGTGAATCACCACCAGCGGTCGCTTGCCGAAGACCTTGACGGCCTGTTCGAGCGATCGTCTCTCGAGGTCGGATATGTCGGTGCGGTAGACGGGTATCACTACCGTGGCTTCATGCTTGGGCGCGGCTTGTGTCATGACGTCAGTTGCGTGGCATGTAGGTTGTTTGGGACTCTGTGCCAAAGTTGAAGTAGCGCGCTCTGATGTCCTGGCCTTTCTTTGCCTTGAAAGGCTTGGTGTAGAGCTGCGAATTGGCGTCGGGCTCGGTGCCGTCGGTGGTGTAGCGGATTTCGCCGCCTGAGTATGGCGCGTTCATGTGAGCCTTGCCGTTGATGATTTTGATGCCGGGCTGACGCAGGTGAGCCTTGATTCCGCTGAGAGTCATGTAGGGTAGCTCGCGTTCGCCGAGGATGGTGTTGAATTCCTCTTCGGCCCAGGTTTTGTTGACGTTCCAAGCGCGTTCGCTCAGACCGTAGATGCGAGGGATGAGGTAGGCGGTTAGCTGGTCAAACGAGCGTATTGTTTCGGCGAAGATTTGGGCGTTGAGACCCAATATCTTTCCTTTGGCTTCGGGGTTTGAACGACAAAGTTTTTCGGGATAGGCGTCGAGCGCTGTAAATTCGTCGACATATCCACCCCAGACGAGGCCTTGCTCCTCGGGGTGTCCGCTGTAGCTCTGGTCAAAGTAGAGGTGGTCGACGTTGCTGAGGATTGCATTGAATCCGGCGTTGACAATCTTCTCCGCAGCACCGGTATCGCGACCGATTGTGCTCCAGCTGTTTACGCCGAGAGTCATGGGTGCCACCTCGTTGTTGTATGTGTCATCGTGGCCGATGGCGATTTCCTGCCATCCGTTCATCTTGACACCGCGGGCGTTGAGAGCCTTGGCAAGCTGTTTCACGAAATAGGCGTGCAACTGCTTCTCCTCTGTCATGCCGTTTGCAGCCATGAATTCCTTTGCCGCGCTCGATCCACCCCATGCGCCGCGTGGCACTTCGTCGCCGCCGATATGGATGGCGATGAGGGGAACACCGGCTTCGTCATACATCTTGATAACCTCGTCGATTACCTTTTCCATGAACTTGTAGGGACCGGGGAGTGCAGGGTTCATCACGTTGTCGTGGAACGCCTGTGCCGATGTGTAGCGCGACGAATCGTTGTCGTGGATGAGGCGATAGGTGTCGTCGCCATTGCGATGGCGTTTTTCCATGGCCTTGATGGCGGCGCGGGCGTGTCCGGGCGACTCAATTTCGGGAATCACGTCGACACCGATGGCGTGTGACATCTTGATAAACTTGATGAAGTCCTCGCGTGAGACATAACCGTTTGATGTGCCGGCGGTTGTGTTGGGATTGCCGTCGCCGGCGAAGATCTGGCAGAGGAAATCGTTCTCGTCGGTGGTGTATCCGCGGCGTGCGCCCACCTCGGTGAGTTCGGGCAGTCCGGGGATCTCAAGGCGCCATGCCTCGTCATCGACAAGGTGGAAGTGGAATCTGTTGAGCTGATTTGCCGCCATTATCTGGGTGAGCACCCACATCTTCTCGATGGGCAGGAAGTTGCGCGACACGTCGATCATCACGCCGCGCCATTCGTTGTCGGGCCAGTTTTCGATGACGGCGTTGGGGAGGGTTATTTGTCTGCTTTTCTTGCCCGACTTCATTTTCTGTGGCTCGATGATTTTGGCATAGACCATGTATGTCAGACGGTTGCGCTGTTTGGGGTTGCACTCGATGATGAGGCTGTCATGCGCCACGGTCATGCGGTAGTATTCGGGATTGTCTGCCTTGATGTCGCGAAAAGTGATGTCGTCGATTGTCGAGTTTCCGCCGGTGAGTGTCACCTTTTTGAATTGGGGAATGATGTCGTAGACGTCGGGGGTGAAGCTGCTTTGGCGCGCCTCGTTCTGGTCGTATATTGTCGGGCCGTATGGCATCGGGTCGCGGTCTGATGTCGCCCAAACCTCGGGTGTGGTGATGCCATGGCGTGTCCAGTCTACCGCCTCGGTGGTGGCGTCGCGGTTGACGCGGTGCACGCCGTCGGGCGCATAGTTGCTGTTGTAGAGCCTGCTGCGTGTGACGAGGTCGACAACGATGCTGTCCGAGCCCTTGCCAAATCGCGGAGAGGAGATGGCGTAGTAGCCGGGCACTATTTCGGTGAGCGTATCGAGGGGGTTGGCGCAATACATGTTGCGGGCAAACTCGTTGAATGCCAGCTTGTCAAAATCGGTGTCGCCGGTGATGGTGAATCGTTGCACAAAGTATATGCCCTTGTCGTCCTTGTTGTGACCGAGTGATTGCCAAGAGACTGAGGTGCGTGGTGCTGCGACTGCCGATGCCGAGATGAGCGCGCCGAGCAGTAATGGACTGATTTTCATTGCAAGTAAATTTGGTCTGAGACCTTAGGTCGATGTTATATAAATTGTTGATAAGTGTGTAGTCGGGTCAGGGGTTGAACTGGTCTGGGTTGTAGAAGGCCATGATTTCTTGTGCCATCTTCAGAGCCTGGACTGCAGGCGACTGAGGATCGAGCTCGGCTGCCTTGGCATACGCCGACATCGCGGCTCCGCGTCGGTCGTGTTGCCAGTGCTCGCGGCCTTCCTCATAGAGTTTCTGTGCCATCTGGCGCGAGGATATGTCGTGTTGGGTGTCGTTGTTCATTGTCGGAAATGGTTTATGAAAATGCGAATAGCAAAGTTAGCATTTATTTCTCAAACGTCGCCAAGATTTAGGTTAAAAATACAGCGTTGCAGCGCGGTATTCGGCATAAATATTGGATACAATACAAAATTAGTGTTAAAGTTAAAGGAATTTAAAGCATAACACAGAAATTATGACTAAATTAGCACGATTTTAAAGTATAGATTTCAATGCGATTCAACATATACAAAGGCATGCAGCGCGTTGTCGCGACTGTCATCGCGATGTCGATGACGGTCGGGCTTATGGCTGCCGATCCCATGGCGACGACCTACAGCTTCGCGCAGTGCGAGGGGTCGCTGACGCCATATCCCCGCGACATCAATCCGGCTGTGACTCCCGACAGCCTTGAAGCGGTATTTGTGAATCATGTAGGGCGTCACGGTTCGCGTTTCCCCGCATCGTCAACCCATTGCTTCAAGCTCGCCAAGGCACTCGACCTTGCCGACTCGCTGGGCACCATCACTCCGCTTGGCAGAAAATTGCGCGCCCTCAACAGTCAAATCATCGAGATGAGCGACGGGCAGTGGGGTGCTCTCGACTCGCTGGGCATGGCAGAGCAACGTGCCATTGCCACGCGCATGTTCCACAACTTTCCGTCGGTTTTTGCCGGCGACGCCACTGTTTCGGCCATCTCGTCATACTCACCGCGCTCGATGATGAGCATGTTCTCGTTTGTTCATCAGCTTGACCGCATGAACAACAAACTCGAGTTTGTGACCTCGACCGGACGACAGAACAGTGCGCTGATGCGCCCCTTTGACGTTGACGCCGACTACAAAGAGTTTATGTCCCAAGGACTCTGGCGTCCGCCATACGATGAATATTTCTCCAAAAACTGCCCGATAACCGCCATCTCGCGCGTATTGGGTCGTGACTACCCATACGGCGATACATCTGTCGCTCAGGATCTTGCCATCACCGAATACTATGTGTTGGCAGGGCTTTCGGCAATGGAAGTACACATCAGTCTCTCTGACTACTTTACCAATCCCGAAATCAATGCCCTGTGGTCGTGCTTCAATCTGCGGCAGTATCTGCAGCGCACCGCCACGGTTGTCTCGTCGGTACCCGCCGACATCGCCTCGAGGCTGTTGCTCAACATCATCAGCACCACTGACGAGGCTGTGGCATCGGGAACCCCCGGCGCGTGCCTGCGATTCGGACACGCCGAGACGCTGATGCCGCTGTTGTCGCTCATGTGCTTCCCCGACTGCTACTATCTCACAAACTACTTTGATACCGTGGCGCAGCATTGGAAGGATTTCTATGTAGTACCTATGGCAGCCAACCTGCAAATCATACTCTTCAAGGCCAAGAAGTCGGGCAACTACTATGTGCGCTTCGACCTAAACGAACAGCCCGTCAAGGTGTTGGATGGCAGACCGTTGTATTTGCCGTGGAAAGTCGCCAGGGAGTATCTGATGAACCATGTGCCCATGTACATGCAGTAAAAAAACGTGATAGGAAAACTCAAATTTAATAACCTCAATAAACATCAACAACAATGACATCTGTTGACCGCTTTCTCAAGTATGTCACTTTTGACACTCAAAGCGATGAATTGACCAACATGACCCCTTCGACCCCGGGTCAGATGGTATTCGCGCAGTATCTCGAAACCGAGCTCAAGGAGCTTGGTCTCAAGAATATCACCCTTGATGACAACGGCTATCTCATGGCCACTCTGCCCGGCAACATCACCGACAGAAAAGTGCCCACCGTTGGTTTCATCGCCCACCTCGACACATCTCCCGACATGTCGGGCCACAATGTAAAACCCCGCATCGTCGAGAACTATGATGGCGGCGACATCGTGCTCAACAAGGAAAACGGAGTGGTGCTTTCGCCCGGCGAATTTCCCGAGCTGCTTCACTATGTTGGTCAGCCGCTGATTGTGACCGATGGCAATACGCTGCTCGGCGCGGATGACAAGGCAGGCGTGGCAGAAATCATATCTGCCGTGGCATATCTCAAGGATCATCCCGAAATCAAGCACGGAGACATCCGCATCGCGTTCAATCCCGACGAGGAAATCGGTCAGGGCGCACACAAGTTTGATGTCGAGGCATTTGGCGCCGAATTTGCCTATACCATGGACGGTGGCGAGATCGGTGAGCTCGAATATGAAAACTTCAACGCTGCTGTGGCTCGCGTGACATTCGCCGGCCGCAACGTGCACCCCGGATACGCCAAGCACAAGATGATCAACTCGATGCGTGTCGCCACACAGTTTGTCATCATGCTTCCCCGCTGGGAAACTCCCGAACACACCGAAGGTTACGAAGGATTCTATCACCTCGTGGGCATGGAGGGTACCGTCGAAAAGACAGTGCTCACCTATATCATCCGCGACCACGACCGTGACCGCTTCGAACGCCGCAAAAAGGAGTTCGAACACCTGGCACGCAAGGTCAACCACGAATATCCCGGCTGTTGCACCCTCGAGATCAAGGACCAGTACTACAACATGCGCGAGAAAATCGAGCCGGTGATGCACATCATCGACATCGCCATCCGTGCCATGGAAGAGAGTGACGTCACCCCCAAGGTTGTGCCCATCCGCGGCGGCACAGACGGCGCCCAGCTTTCGTTCAAGGGACTGCCTTGCCCCAACATCTTTGCCGGCGGGCTCAACTTCCACGGTCGCTATGAGTTCCTGCCTATCCGCTCGATGGAGAAGGCTACGGAGGTAATCGTAAAAATCGCCTCAATTGTCGCAGAAAAATAATACACTGATTGTCGTCACCGGGCCTACGGGCTCGGGGAAGACGGCTCTCGCCATAGAGCTGGCGCGCAAATACGGCTCGGAGATCATCTCCGCCGATTCGCGCCAGCTCTATCGCGACATACCCATCACCACTGCTGCTCCGACGCCCGAGGAATTGGCGACGGTGCCGCATCATCTTGTTGGCATACTGGGACTTGACGAGTACTACAGCGCCGCGCTTTTTGAACGTGACGCGCTCGCCATACTCGACCGGCTATGGGAGAAATCGCCCGTGCAAGTCGTTAGCGGTGGGTCGATGATGTATGTCGACGCGTTGACGCGCGGCATCGACGAGATGCCCACCGTCAGCGACTCGGTGAGACAGAGGGTGGTGGAGCTGCGCGAGCAGCATGGCGACGAAGGGTTGCTGGCGATGTTGCAGATTGTCGACCCCGAATACTACGAAATCGTCGACCGCGCCAACATCAAGCGCGTGATGCATGCCATCGAGATAACGTGGCAGGCTGGCGTGCCATACATGTCACTGCGCACCGGCAATGTCGTCGAACGTCCATTCAACGTCATCAAGGTGGCGCTCGATATGCCTCGCGAGGAAATGTTCGACCGCATAAACCGTCGTGTCGACGCGATGGTCGAGGCGGGGATGGAGGACGAGGCGCGACGCGTCTATCCGATGCGCCAACTCAATTCGCTCAATACAGTGGGATTCAAGGAGTGGTTCATGTATTTCGATGGGCTCATGGATCGAACTACCGCCATCGAGCGCATCAAGAAAAATACCCGAGTCTATGCCAAGAAGCAACTCACATGGCTCAAGCGTGATGACGGTGTCGTATGGCTCGACCGCACGACTGCCATGGACTAAATCGACAAGCTGTTGCGCCGTTAGAAATGACGCGTCAATCCGACAGCTTGCGACTGTTGAAGAAATTCCGTGTAAACATTGCAAATACAACAGATCCAATGATTTGGATTGCGGCTATGCTCCAGAATGCGGCGTAGTAGCTGATGTATTCGGCGACAAATCCGCCGAGCAGGATTCCGGCGCCCATACCGAGGTCCCACGAGATGAGTATCGATGAGTTGGCGGTGCCGCGTTGGTCGTGTCTGGCGACCTTGACAAACATGTTGAGGAACGCGGGGTACATCTGTCCGTTGCCAAGACCGATGAGCAACGCCGCACCATAGAACGCCCATTCGCCAAGAGCAGTCGCGAAAAGCGTGTAGCCCAGTGACGAGAGAAGTACTCCTCGCAGCGCGATGACGGTCATCTTGCCCTGGCTCATTTCCTTACGGCCTATCAGCCTGGCAATCACGAGGCCTATGGACAGTATCATGAAGAACACGCCGGTGCCATCCTTGATGCCGAGTTGCTCCACGCCATATATGGCTACGTAGTTTGACATAGTGCCCCAGCAGACGCCAAACAGACAGATGTTTGCTGCCAAAAGCCATCCGCGTGTCAGAAAGAAGTGGTCGAGCGACATTTTGGGCTTGTCCTTGACAATCTCACGAGCCGGAATCTTGACGGTTGTGGTGACGATGAATCCGGCGAGGGCGATGAATAGCGATATCCAGAATAGCAGGATGAAATTGGATGTCACACTATATATGTATATGCCGGCGGTCGGGGCTATTGCCATAGCGATGTTGTTGCTAAGACCGTAGTAGCCAATGCCTTCGTTGCGTCTCGATGACGGGAGGACGTCTATGGCGACTGTGGAGTTGGCGACAGTGGTGGCGCCGAAGGGGATGCCGTGCATGGTGCGCACGATGGCAAAGAGCAACAAGGTCGATGCGCCTATGTAGCCGGCAAAGCAGATGAAAAAGCTGAAGAAGCAAAGCATCAGCACCTTGTGTCGGTTGAAGGTGTCAACGACATATCCGCTGAAGGGTCTGACGAGCAATGTAGCCACGACATAGCCCGACAACACGAGGCCTATGAGGTCTTTGTTGGCGTTGAACGCATCGTTGAGATAGATGGGGAGAAGAGGCGTCAGGAGGTAGAAGGCAAAGAACAACATGAAGTTGGATGCCATGACCTTGAGTTATTGAGCGTTCCACAGACGCTCGCCGCTTGTAGCCATTTGACCGTGAGGATTTTTTTGAATTATACAAAAGTTGATTCGTGATAAACGTACATTCAATGTTGAAAGTTCGTGGCAAAATTACACAAAAAATCGCTATATTTGCACATAAATCACCAATGATTGTTCACAATGACAGTTTATCAACTCAACAACAATATAATAGCGCAGCTGCAGAAAGTGACCGATGCCGACGAGGCAAGGGCAATGGCGCGTGTAATCTTTGAGGATGTCCTTGGCATGCCTCCCGTCAAGGTCGTGCTCAACCGTGACGTCGTTCTCGAGCCCGAGACTGTCGAGCGCGTCAACGGTATAGTCGAGCGAGTCGTTGCCGGCGAACCGTTGCAATATGTGCTGGGCTCAGCGCGATTCATGGGCATGACATTCAAGGTGACGCCCGCGACACTGATTCCGCGCCCCGAAACCGCCGAGTTGGTAGACATGATTGTCAAGGACTGCGGACGTCGCGACAATCTGCGAGTGCTCGACGTAGGCACCGGCAGCGGTTGCATTGTCATATCACTGGCGCGAGCACTGTTTTATCCGGAAGTAAAGGCGATTGACATCTCGGACGAGGCGCTTGCGGTGGCGCGCGAAAATGCTCAGTCTCTGAAGGTTGGCATTGATTTCAGACATGCCGACGCACTCACGTTATCCACCGACGAGAAGGGGATATTTGACATCATTGTCAGCAATCCGCCCTATGTCGCCGACAGCGAGGCTGCCCACATGTTGCCGCGCGTGCTTGACTACGAGCCGCACTCGGCGTTGTTTGTTCCCGATAGCGACCCGCTGCGTTTTTATAGGGCAATAAGCGAGTTTGCCGTCAAGTCGCTGACCGATGACGGCGCGTTGTACTTCGAAATCAACCCGCTGTTTGCCAATGACATGAGGAGTATGTTGTCTGCTCAAGGCTGGCGCGAAATCGACATCATCAGAGACTTCAGAGGAAAGGAGAGGTTTGCCGTATGCCGGAAATGAATCGAAAGACGCCAAAGGCAGTGAGCCCCGAAAGCGCACGCGTTCGTCTCGAGACGATGTGCGCCCGAGCCGAGCATTGCACGCATGAATTGCGCGAGAAATTGTGGCAGTGGCAGATACGCGGCGCCGAGGCAGATGAAATCATCGAGGCGTTGAAAAAGTTGAGGTATGTCGACGATCGGCGTTTTGTCAAGGCGTTCATCAACGACAAGGTGAGGTTTGCCCGTTGGGGGCGACGCAAGATCTTGCAAGCGTTGTACCTCAAGCGCGTCGACCGCGACATCGTGGCTGACGAAATGGAAAACATTGATGTCGAAATATATGAGTCAAACCTCGTGGATCTGATGGGCGCCAAGGCCCGTTCGATTGACGAACCATGCACTTTCGAGGGACGCACAAAGCTCTTCAGATTCGGCATCAGCCGTGGGTTTGAGCCTGAGTTGGTTGCCCGAGTCATCAAAGCGCGCTATGTCGGCGAGCAGTGATTTACGAGTGGTGGTTTTGGAAAACTCCTCGACGTGCAAAATAGGTAAAAGTTATCCAAAAAAGTAAATTTCAGGACATCCAGACAGCATTTTTGTGCTCACGAAATTGCATTGAATCGACCGCCGTTTTCGGCTTTATGTGGCACGAAAACGGCGGTTTTTGTGCGCCTAAGTGTCGTGGGGTCGAGTTTAAGTTAAATTAGTCGGAAAAACGTATTCAGTTTTAGATAATTTAATCACTTTTAGTCAATTACCCACAGCATAGTTAGCCCGTTGATTGTTCTATCTATGTAGCAATGCTCTACCCGGCACGGCTGCAACCATTCCTTGACCTATATATCGAGTAGTGATACTGGGTGTTTAGGCTCTCATATATAAATAGTTGAAACGTGGAGAGCGGCCCGATATATTTTATCGGACCGCTCTTTTGCCCATACGCTTCATGCGTCGAGAGCCCGATGACTGTCTCGCGTCATCGGGCTCTCGATGTTGTTAAAGCCGGTGGAAATTATTTTACTATCTTACAAATCGGTCTGTGCTGTACAGCGATTTGGGGTAATGTCGGGGTAGGGGGTTAGTTGCGATTTCGCGACTTACCGTGGTAGTTGACAACCTGTTGCACAAACTTGCGTTCGACGTTTTTGAGGTTGACAAGCTGTCTGGGAGTGAGGATGTCCTTGAACTTTTCGAAGTACTGGAGCTCGATTTCGCCCTCGTTCTTCTTTTGTTCGAACAGCGCTCTGGCTGCAGCCTCGCATTCGACAGCATTTGCCGACTCGTCGGAAATGACCTTGCGCTCGAGGTCGCGGGTCTGCGTGCCGATAGTGTTGAGTTCGTCCTCCATCTGGTCGTAGATGGGGAAGAATTTGTTTGACTGATCCTTGGAGAGTGAGAGTTCGCGGGAGATATAGTCGTGCTTGTAGTTGCGCATTTCGAGCAACCACTTCTGACGGTCTTCGTTGGACATCTTCTTTGCATCGTTGCCAAAGGCGGCGATGGTGACGAATGCAAGGATGAGTATTGAAATGTAGCGTCTCATGAGCATTGTCTGTTGGTGATTAGTCATTGGGAAGTTGGGATTCCTGAGCGTTGTCATAGGAAATCATCATCATCGAGTCGGCGTCGAGCGAATCCACGGCGATACCATCGTTCATCATTGACTCATAGAGGTCGTATTGGTTGATGTCGTCGATAAAGTATTCGTCGATGAACTGTTCGTTAGACGCTGCCTGCGCCAGCACCGGGTTGGCGTCAATTGAGTTGCTGTCTGCTGTAGATGACATGACCGAGAACATCTTGAGCATGCACCATACGCCGGCAAACATGGCGACCATGTAGGCATAGGGGCGCACTCGCTGCCACATGGTTTGTGGGGCGACGAGGGTGGGGAGTTCCAGCTCTGGACGCGGTTCGAGTTGTGAAGCCATGCGCTCGGCAAAGTTCTCAAAGTAGCCTTCGGGAACTTTCATGCCGTCCTTGCGGTCGAGCTGTGACAATATATCTTTGTTGCTGGTCATTGGACTTGTTATAATAGTTTTGCTGTTTTGACGTGATATGTGGCGAATGGTTTAATCGTCGATGCGAATTTCTTCAAAAAACTTTTCAATTTTTTTTACGGCGAGGTGATACGAGGCCTTCAACGCGCCAACGCTGGTGCCCAAAATCGACGACATGTCCTCGTATTTCATTTCGTCGAAATACTTCATGTTGAACACGATGCGTTGCTTCTCCGGGAGTGTGGCGATGGCCTTGCGCAAGTTGAGCTGCAGCTCGTCCCCGTCAAACCACGGGTCTGCCTCGATGGTTTTGACCAATGCCGATTCTTGGTCGTCGAGGGAGATGTTGAGGCGTTTGCGCTCCTTGGCGAGGAATGTGAGGCTCTCGTTGAGGGCGATTTTGTAGAGCCAGGTCGACAACTTGGCGTCGCCGCGGAAGTTCTCGAGCGACTGCCATGCCTTGATGAATGTGTTTTGCAACAAATCGTTTGCGTCGTCATGGCTTTGCACCAGGCGTCTGATTTGCCAGTAGAGCGGTTCGGAATACAGCGCGATGACCTCCGTAAATGCCTTGCGACATTCGGCGGGGGTGCGCAACCGAGTGATGAGCTCGGTGTTCTCGGTGGGGATTTCGCGATTCATTCCGTTCTATTGACTATTGTTGATGTCTGTTTTTTGATGTGGTAAAGTTAGCATTTATTTTCCAATTAACAAAATATCACGTTTAACTATTAGAAAACTTTTGTAAAAAATGGGTCGATTGTGACGCGAACATTGTGCAATTTGACAAAAATGATGTAAATTTGCGCAAGTTATGAACAAGCCAATCATTTTGATAACAACGGCGTTTGCCACCATCCCAGCATTGGGAGCCACTTCGGCACGCAATGATACTACCGTTACACAGCTCAAGGATGTCGAGGTCGTCGGCGTAAAGCAATCGCCGGTGAGCGATATCGACCTGTCGACTGTCGTCAACGCCCGCCAGGTCGAGGCGCTTGACATCAAGGCGGTGAAGGGAGTGAGCGAAATTGCCCCCAACTTCTATATGCCCACCTATGGTTCGCGCATGACATCTTCTATATATGTGCGCGGTCTCGGCGCCCGCATCGACCAGCCCGTCATCGGGCTCAATGTCGACAATGTGCCGTTCCTCAACAAGGATTCTTATGACTTTGATCTTGTGGACATCGAACGTGTCGAGGTGCTCAGAGGCAGCCGTGCCGTGCTCAATGGACGCAATGCCATGGCAGGCCAGATCAACATCGTGACCCGCTCGCCGTGGAGTTTCAAGGGACTCAAGCTGTCAGCCGGATATGGCAGGGGCAACATCTACACCGGTTCGCTGGCATGGTATGGCAGACTGTCGTCAAAGGTGGCGACATCGATTGTGGCTTACACCAACGGCACTGACGGTTTCTACAAAAATGAGTTCGACGACTCGCACACCGGCAAGGAACGTCAATACTCGCTGCGATGGAAGACCTCGTGGCATCCCGGCACAAGGTGGTCGCTGTCAAATACCGCTGCAGTCGGATATGTCAACCAGGACGGTTATCCCTACGAAAGCGTTGCCAGCGGCAAAATCTCATATAACGATTCGACATTTTATCATCGCACGTCATTCAACGATGGCCTAACAATATCTTATAATGGCATACGCATGATTGCCACGTCGATCACCTCGGTGCAATACATCGACGACAACATGACGCTCGACCAGGATTTCTTGCCGCTCGACTACTTCACGCTCACGCAGCGTCGCAAGGAGTGGTCGATCACCCAAGACCTCTTTGCCAAGGGTACCCGTGGCCATTATGATTGGCTCATCGGAGTCTTCGGATTCTACAAACCCACCGACATGAGCGCTCCCGTGACATTCAAGAGCACTGGCATAGCACGCCTCATCGAGGACAATGTCAATGCCAACTTGCCTTCTGGCATGGTGCTCAAATGGGATTCTCCGACATTGTATCTCGGCAGCGACTTTACCCAGAAGGATGGGGGATTTGCCCTCTATCACCAGAGTACCTACAAACTCGGACACTGGACATTCCGCGGAGGTCTGCGTTGGGACATCGAGCGTGTAACCCTCGATTATACCAGCCGTTGCAATGCCTCGGCTACAATGTACCGCACACTTCCAACAGGCGCGCAGATTTCGCTTGGCACTTCCGAGGTCAACATCGACGACCATGGCGACTTGGGGCAGACTTTCAGTGAGTTGTTGCCTCAGATTACGGTCGGTTATGAGGTGGGTCAGTGGTCGTTCTTTGCCGGAATCTCAAAGGGTTACAAGGCAGGTGGATACAACACCCAGATGTTTAGCGACTTCCTGCAACAGCAGCTGATGACCAAGATGAAACCCAACATGGGAGGAAGCTCATCGGCAACAACAGATGATGCATACGATATGGACAAATTGCTGTCCTATAAGCCCGAAAAGACTTGGAACTACGAACTTGAGGCACGATTTTCAACCCCCGACAAGCGTTTTGCAGCCGAGGGGGTGCTGTTCTTCATCAACTGCACCGACCAGCAGCTCACGGTGTTTCCCAA
>X1_Eurasian_Beaver__coassemble_59_pt1 | contig 16774 bp, 14 predicted proteins | sample X1_Eurasian_Beaver__metabat2_high_PE_005 | metagenome-assembled genome bin X1_Eurasian_Beaver
TGATGATGTGCTTTCGCACCCCATCATTCATTACGCCGCCCAACGTGGGGCTAACAATGGTGTCAACGTCTGCGACGTTGGAGGTTGCTTGCCGCCTCGTGGGTTGGTGATGTTGTGGACGAGACGGGCGCCAACGTGGGGCTGTCCATGGTGTCAACGTCTGCGACGTTGGAGGTTGCTTGTCACCTTGTCGTTTTGTATCGGTCAAACAAAAACGCCGCCCCGGGATGCGGAACGGCGTTTTGCCACATAATAACTCTTTGAAGAGGAGGGTAATATTATTCGTAGCGGATTGCTTCGATGGGGTCGAGGTTGGAGGCTTTGGCGGCGGGATAGAAGCCAAAGACGACACCGATGAGGGTGCAGACGGCAAATGAGAGGATGACTGACCATGCCTCGATCTGCACGGGCCAGTGGGCTACCGCCGACACTATCCATGTGGCGATGCCGCCCATGAGGATGCCGAGGATACCGCCGGTGACGCTGATGATGACTGCCTCGATGAGGAATTGGGTCATGATGTCGCGTCCGCGGGCGCCGATACTCATGCGCAGACCAATCTCGCGTGTGCGCTCGGTGACGCTGACGATCATGATGTTCATGATGCCGATGCCGCCCACGAGCAGCGAGATGCCGGCGACGGCGGCGAGGAGCATGGTCATCATCGACGAGGTCGACGAAATCATTTCGCTGAGCTCCTGCATCGATCGGATGGTGAAGTTGTCTTCCTGGTCGTCGCGCAGCTTGTGCTGAGTGCGGAGGATTGACTCAATCTGTTCGATGGTCTCGTCGGTGAGGTTTTCGTCGACAGCCGACGCCTGGACACCCTGTAGGTAGTCTGTGGCGAGGATTCGCTTCATGACGGTGGTGTAGGGGAGCAGTGCGAGGTCGTCCTGGTCCTGACCCATGGTGTTGTATCCTTTCTCGTCGAGGACACCGATGATGGTGACGGGGATTTTGCCAAAACGCACGACTTTGCCGATGGGGTCTTCGCCGTTGGGGAAGAGGTTGTCGACCAGAGTCTTGCCGACGACTGCGACCTTGGCGGCGCTTTTGACGTCATCTTCAGTGAACATTTCGCCTTGAGAGACAGAGCGCTGGCGTATGTCGAGGTACTGCGAGTTGACGCCCTGAGCCGACGAGGGGTAGTTGTTGTTGCCATTGACCCACTGTCCCGAGCTGCTCACCGTGGGGGTGATGTACTGCACGAGCGAGGCTTCGTTGGCAATGGCTTCGTAGTCAGAGGGTTTGAGGGTCTGCATATCGTCGCTGCTCTGACGCACGCCGCCGCGCTGTTCGGCGCCGGGGAAGATCATGATCATGTTGCTGCCCATTTCTGAGATTTGGGCTTTGATCGAGTTCTTTGAACCCTGGCCGATGGCGAGCATGGTGATGACGGCGCCGACGCCGATGATGACGCCCAACATCGTCAAGAAGCATCTCATCTTGTTGTTGTTGAGAGCTTTGAGCGCTATTTTGAGTAGATTCTTTAGATTCATCTTGATGTGGTTGGGGGATTAGTCATTTTCGGTGGGGAGATTCTTGTAGACTTCCTCTGCCGACATGATGTTGTCGTTGTACTCGTCAGAGATGATTTTGCCGTCGCGCAGGGTGATGTTGCGCGAGCTGTACTGTGCGATCTCGGGGTTGTGGGTCACGAAGATGATGGTGCGACCCTCGCGATAGAGACGCTGGAACAGTGTGAGAATCGAGAACGATGTGCGAGTGTCGAGGTTACCGGTAGCCTCGTCGGCGAGCAGAATCACCGGGTCGTTGACGAGGGCGCGTGCGATGGCGACGCGCTGTTGCTGACCACCCGACATCTGGTTGCTCTTGTGGTGGATGCGGTTTTCGAGGCCCACCGCGTGGAGGCATTTGATGGCTCTCTCTTCGCGTTCCTTGGCGCTGACGGCAGAGTTGTAGAGCAGGGGCAGCTCGACGTTCTCGAGAGCCGTAGTCTTGGGCAACAGGTTGTAGTTCTGGAAGATAAATCCGATTTTGCGGTTGCGGATGCGCGCGCGTTCGTTTTTGTTCATGCCTTTGACGGGGATTCCGTCGAGGTAGTATTCGCCCGAGGTTGGGGTGTCGAGACACCCCAACGTGTTGAGCAGTGTGGATTTACCCGAACCAGACGTACCCATAATCGTTACAAACTCGCCCTCGTAGATGGTGAACGAGATGCCGCGCAAAGCCTTGACGGTCTCGCTGCCCACCTTGAAGTGTCGGCGCAGTTTTTCGATTTTGATTATTTCTTTAGGCATATCTGTTAGTCGAGTTGGGTTTTAGCTTTTTGATTCGGTTGATTTCTTTTCCTTGTTTGATCCGGGACGTTTGGGCATGAAGGGGCTTTCCTCTGTTGTGGTGCTTTCTTCCTTCTTGCTCACAGTCTCGTTGTATTGGATAGCCACCTTGTCGCCTTCGCTGATGCCCGAGATGATCTGCATGTAGTTGCTGTTGGACTGGCCGAGTTCGACGGGAGTCTGCACGAGCTTGTTGTCGCGGAGCACCCAAACGCAGTTTTCGCATTCGCCCTTGGCGTATTCGATGGTGGGCAGGCCGCTCTCGGTGCCATAGTCAACGGGCTCGAACTTGAGTGCGCGCAGGGGCACACCGAGGATGTCGTTGAGCTGGGTGGTGTAGATGGTGAGGTTGGCGGTCATGCCGGGGATGAGCTTGTGCTCGGGATTGGGAGCAGCTACGATCACCTCGTATGTCACGACGTTGGATGTGGTGGTGGGGTTGAGGCGCACCTGGGTTACTGTTCCCGAGAATGTGTCGTCGGTGTATGCGTCGACGGTGAATGTGACGTTCTGGCCCACTTTGACCTTGCCTATGTCGGCTTCGTCAACGTTGCCGACAACCTGCATGTTGTCGAGGTCGGCGATGACATAGAGGTTTGCCACGTTCATGCTCGATACCACGGTCTGGCCGACTTCGACTTCGCGCGAGATGATGATGCCGTCGATGGGCGAGTAGATCTCGGCGTAGTTGAGGTTCTTGGCGGCGCGCACGCGGTCTGCCTGAGATTTCTCGTAGGCTGACACGGCTACTTCATATTCCTTTTTGGTGTTGGCAAACTCGTAGTCAGAGATGAGCTTCTCGTTGTGGAGCTTGACATCGCGTTCGTAGTTCTGCTTGGCGTAGTCGAGAGTCGACTTTGCCGATGCGAGGCTTGCGTCAGCCGAGCGCAGGTCGCTCTCGAGCAGAGTCTTTTCGATTTCGGCGAGGAGCTGACCCTTCTGTACGGTGTCGTTGTAGTCGGCATAGAGCTTGTCGATGATACCGGTGACCTGTGTACCGACGTCAACCTGGGTTACTGACTCCATTGTGCCGGTGGCAGTAACCACCTCGCTGATGGTGATGGGCTTGACGGTGTAGGTCTCGAGCTCCATCTTGGTTTCTTGTTTGCAGGAAGATACCAGCGCCGGGAGAATGAGCGTGGCGGCGATGGCGCGAATGTTGATGTTCATATAGTGTGATGTTATTTTGTTGTTCTGGGGTTAGGGAAGGGTGATTTTCTGTGAGGCGTAGTACTCGATGGTCTTGGCGGAGAGAATCGACATGTACTTGCTCTGGAGCAGTTCGAGACGAGCGTTGAGCAGGTTGTTGTGGGCTGTGAGCCACTCGAGGGTGTTGACCGAACCGAGTTCGAACTGACGGTTTACGAGGTCTGATGTGAGCTGTGTGGCGTCGAGCTGTGTGAGCCCAGAGCGATATTTTGCCTGTGCACCGCGCGCGTCGATATAGAGGCTTTCGATAGTCTGCGAGAGGGTGTTGAGGAGGCTTTCCTGCTGCAGTTCATATTCGAGTGCGTTGAGCTTGGCCTTTGCCACGGCGCGTTTTGTGGCGTTGCCGTCAAAGATGGGCACCGAGAGGCTGAGTCCCACCATCTCGTTGAGACCGTTTTTCATCTGCGTTCCCCAGCCGTTGTTGCCGGCAGTGGTGTATCCCGAGCCGATGCTTCCTGAGAGGCTGATGCGGGGCATATATCCGGCTTTGGCGGTCTTGATGTCGTATTCGTAGATGTCTTTGTTGATTTCGTTGCTCTTGATGTCGGGGAGCCATGTCGAGGCGTATTCATAGACGTCTTGGGCAGCGGGGAGCGGAGCGAGAGCTTCGTCGTTGGGGAACGACACGTCGGCAACGTTGATGTCGTAGCTGATGCCGAGCTCGAGCAGCTTCTTGAGGGTCATCTTTGCCGAGGCATAGGCATTCTCTGCCTGCACGACGCTGTATGAGTCCTGAGCCTGCTGGCTCTCGAACTGGGCGTACTCGACCTTTGAGATGCGGCCGGTGTCCATGAGACGCTTGGCGCGGGCGAGCTGAGTGTTTGTCACCTCGAGGGTTTGGCGTGCGATGTCGATTGCTTCCTTGTTGTACATGATGTTCATGTAGGCCTGGAGGATGCCGAGCTCAAGGTTGACGATGATGCTCTCGCCGGCGTATTCCTGCTGGCGACGCATGAGCTTTGACGATTCGAGCTTGTACTTGCGAGTGTTGCCTTCCCAGACGGTCCACGACGCGCCGATGCCATAAGAACTGCTGTAGAGGTTGTTCTTTTGTCCGTCGCCGGGAGCGGGGTAGTTGGTGAAAGAATGTGATGTCGAGAAGTCGACTGTGGGCAGCCAGGCGTCTTTGGCGCTCTTGACGTCCTCGTCGGCAAGGAGGAGTGACAACCATGATTTTCTCAAATCGATGTTGTGACTTTTGGCCCAATTCAGGCAGTCGTCAAATGTCCAAACATCTGACATGACGGAGTCTGCCGGAGAAATCACTTGTTGGCGCAGAGCCTCGGTGTCGAGCGATGTAGTAGAGTCGCCTTCCGGGGCAGCTACTGCGGAGAGCATTGTCAATGACACGGCCATCAACAGTGGGTAGCGTAGGAGTTTCATACGTTTTGCAGAATATAGATTGCTTGTTTGTGATAAACTATGAGATTAACTTTGTCGCAAAATTAAAAATAGATTGTCAAATTAACAAAATCATTCACTTTTCCTATATTTTTTTGTAAAACATTAATCAATTGTGTTTTGTTCAATTGAAGGTTGAAAATGACGTTGGCGCGAAACTAATTTTTCGGGGTATCGAACCTGTTACCGACTATCATAAATGTCACTATATGGTCACGAAAATGAATTAGGTTGTTAATTTTTTGTTAAATAGTACTGCGCGCGTAGGGCTGATGGTTTTTATTTGCTATTTTTATGCTCGAATTGAGAGGTGGCAGTCGCCACCTTGCCAAATTGCAGTATTGTTTACCACAAATACATCCATTCTTTTGAATATAACTTACTAAAGATCAGAAGTTTTTTATATGAAGATTATTTTAAATATTGATTATCGCACCAACTGGGGCGAATCGGTATATGTGACGGGCGACACCCATGTGCTCGGCAGTGGCAATCTTGACGCCGCCAAGCCCATGCAGCTCACCACCGGCGAACGCTGGGTGGCAGAGATTGATGTGCCCGACACGGTCAACGAATTCAAGTATGCTTACTTTGTACGCCATGAGTCCGGCGCGGTGAAGCGCGAGTGGGGCAAGCCCCGTGTGTTCTGCCGTGGCAACGGCGTCAGCGTTTTCAATGTTTATGACCGCTGGCAAGACCAGCCATGGGACAAACCCTACTATTCGTCGGTGTTCACCGAATGCGAGTGTCGTCACGGTCAGCGCCAGCCAATGCCCGTGTGTCTGCCCGACACCGTCACCATCCGCGTCTCGGCTCCCATGGTCAAGGAGGATGAAACGGTGGCAATCTGTGGCAACAACTCGATGCTCGGCAACTGGAATCCCGAGAAGGCGGTGCGCATGAACGACCACAACTACCCCGAGTGGTCGGTGAGCCTCGACCGTCGCGCAATCTCTGCCGACACGCAGTTTAAGTTTGTGATCGTCAACAAGAAGACCGGAGCAGTGGTCGACTGGGAAGGCGGTGACACCAACCGCACTGTCGAGAGCGCTCCCCGCGAGGGCGTGGCAACTGTGTTCCAGGGACTGCGCCTCATCAATCCCCGCAATCATTGGCGCGGTGCCGGCGTCGCCATCCCTGTGTTCTCGGTGCGCTCCAACGACGACTTTGGCGTGGGCGACTTCTTCGACCTCAAGAAAGTTATTGACTGGGCAGAAAAGACGGGCCAGAAATTCCTGCAGATTCTCCCTATCAACGATACAACAATGACCCACACGTGGGTTGACTCATACCCCTACAACGCCAACTCGACATTCGCGTTGCACCCCATGTACATGCGTCTGAGCGAGCTTGGCAAACTCAAGGACAAAGGCCGTCAGAAATACTATGACGACCTCGCCCGCGAGCTCAACCAACTCAAGGAGGTGGACTATGAGCGCGTCAACGACGGCAAAAACTCGTTCATGCGCGAAATCTATGCTCAGGAAGGCGCCAAGGTCGTGGCATCGCGCGAGTTTGCCGACTTCGTGAAGCAAAACGAGTCGTGGCTTCCCGCCTATGCAGCATTCTGCGTGCTGCGCGACCGCAACCATACCCCCGATTTCTCCCACTGGGGCGAATATGCCGCGTTCTCACGCGAGAAACTCGCCAAGTTCATCAAGGAGAACGATGCCGACATCAAGTTTGTCTACTATGTGCAGTTCAACCTCGCCAAGCAGATGCAAGAGGTGCACGAATACGCCAACGCCAAGGGCGTGTCAATCAAGGGTGATATCCCCATCGGCATCTCGCGCACCAGCGTTGACGCCTGGACCGATAGCCGACTCTTCAACATGGACTGCCAGGCAGGCGCACCCCCGGATGATTTCTCGGTGCTCGGTCAGAACTGGGGATTCCCCACCTACAATTGGGAGGAGATGAACCGCGACGGTTTTGCCTGGTGGAAAAACCGCTTCAAGAAGATGTCGCAGTACTTCAACGCCTACCGCATCGACCACGTCCTCGGATTCTTCCGCATCTGGCAAATCCCCATGGACGCCGTTCACGGTCTGCTCGGCATCTTCAATCCCGCGCTGCCCTTCACTCCCGACGAACTGCGCTACAACTACGACTTCTGGATTGATGTGGATCTGCAGACCACGCCCTACATCATGGACTACTTCCTGGGAGACTTCTTCGGCGAATACACCGACGAGGCTCGCTCGCGTTTCCTTGTCGACGCCGGATATGGCCGCTACAAGTTGCGCGAACAGTTCAACACCCAGCGCAAAGTCGCCGACTACTTTGCCGGCGAGGAGAAGAACGAGAAGAATACTCGCCTGAGCAACGCGCTGATGGGACTCATCGACGATGTGCTCTTCATCGAAGACCCATACGAAAAAGGCAAATACCATCCCCGCATCTCGGCACAGTACACCTATATATATAGGTCTCTCAACGACTACGAGCGCTGGTGCTTCGACCGACTCTACAACGACTTCTTCTATCATCGTCACAACGACTTCTGGTATGGCAAGGCGATGTGGAAGCTGCCGCCGCTCATCGACGAGACCGACATGCTGGTATGCGCCGAAGACCTTGGCATGATTCCCGACTGCGTTCCCGCTGTGCTCGGCGCATTGCAGATTCTCTCTCTCGAGATTCAGCGCATGCCCAAGGATCCCAAGGTCGAATTTGGCAACACCTGGGACTACCCCTATCTGTCGGTGTGCACCACCTCGACCCACGACATGGGCGGCATACGCCAGTGGTGGGAAGAAAACCGCGAGAAGACCCAGCACTACTACAACAATGTTCTGCATCAGTCGGGCACTGCTCCCTACTATGCCGAGCCCTGGATTTGCGACCGCATCATTGATATGCACCTCAAGTCGCCGTCGATGCTGTGCATCCTGCCGCTGCAGGACATTCTCTCGATGGATGGTAACCTGCGCCGCGAAGACCCGCGCGAGGAGACCATCAATGTGCCCGCCAACCCCCGTCACTACTGGCGCTATCGCATGCACATCAACATCGAGGATCTGCTTGCTGCCGAGGCATTCAACGGATACCTCCGCGACAAAATCGCCGAGTCGGGCAGATAATCACCCGCAAACTCACACATCCGGTCGGCGTGACCCTCGCCGGCAATCGTCGACCGGATGTTTCAATACAAATCATCTGATAACCACGTAAGCAACTTTTTGATCTTATGGAAAATATGAATACTGGCAATAAAGAATATCTGTTCCGGGGCTTGCGCGTCGACGGATTTGTGATGCTCCTTGTTGCACTCGCCGATATTGCGTTGATAGTCAACGATGTATTCGTGCACGACATGCCATCGCCATGGGTGATACTCTGGGCGCTCATTCTGGTGTTCATTGTGCTCGGATTTTTCAAGCTCGAGCCCAACGAGTCGTATGTCACCCTGTTCTTCGGCAAATATACCGGAACAATCAAAAATGTTGGATTCCACTGGATTATCCCCCTCTACACCCGCCGCAAAATCTCGATGCGCATCAGCAACCTCGATGTCAACCCCATCAAGGTCAACGATGTGACGGGCAACCCCATCCTCATCGGCATGGTGCTGGTGTGGAAGGTCGACGACACCTACAAGTCTGTCTTTGACCTCGATTCAGACGGCAACTATGCCTCGGCTTTCAGATACTTTGTGTCTGTGCAGGCTGACGCGGCTCTTCGCGAAGTCGCCGGCAAATATGCCTATGACCTCAGCGACGGCCAAGAGGGTGTGACCCTGCGCAGCGGCGGCCAAATTATCAACGAACTCCTCGAGAAGACCATCAACGAGCGACTTTCGCTGGTGGGTATCAAGGTGGTAGAGGCACGCATCAACTATCTGGCTTACGCTCCGGAGATTGCTGCCGTGATGCTCAAACGCCAACAGGCTGAGGCGATTATCGCCGCCCGCGAGAAAATTGTCGAGGGTGCTGTGACGATGGTCAATCTCGCACTGACCCAAATCGAAAAAGAGCGCATCGTCGCTCTCTCAAACGAACACAAGGCAGCCATCGTGGGCAATCTGCTGATGGTGCTTTGCTCTGATGACTCAACCAAGCCTGTAATTCCGACAAGCGAACTCTGACACCGCCAATGACTACTGTTGTTACTGCCGAGGATCTGCGCGCCGAATGTCTCAAGGAGCGCTACCGCCGACTGCTGGCAAAGCCCGAGGTATTCCCCTCCGACGCCAACTGGAGCTATATCATCGAGCGCCGTATGGACGGCATCGGTCCCGGCCTGTACCGCAAGTATCTGGTGGCTTTCCTGACCCCCGAGCGCGAGCGTTGTGACTTCCACCTCCTCGCGTTGTCCCGTTTCCCCGAGTGGGTGCGCGTTGTGTCGCGCGAATATGCCCTTGATGTGGTCTATGGCGACATAAAGTCGTCGCCCGAAGCCACCCTCGAACTAGTGAGAAATTGCGAACTCTTTGATGCCGGCAAACTATGCGACGTGCTTCAAGACCCCTCCCAACGGGTCTTTGTGGTCGAGGCTATGGCGGCATTCCAACCCGAATACGACTCCGCGGCACTCGAAGACATGAAGATGCTGCGCAAAATGGTCGGCGAACTTCCGCCGACAGGTTCCATCAAGGGCGCACGCGCCCTCTTCAAAAGTTCAACGCGATTTGTATGCGCTAATGGTCACGACAATGACTCGGAGGAAGAATTTTGCAACCGATGCGGAATCAATATCCTCGGGTTCGACGAACGCCAGATGGGCATCATCGACGAATTTGACAGACGAATCGACGCGTTGGCACGTCTGCTCTACAAATATTGAAGGAAAAACAAGTCAAACCACAAAAAACAAACGCAACCGCAACAGAATGATTTAAAACAGATTAAATCTTACGGATCCCCGGCGTCCGTCACAAAAAACGCCGACAACTCCTCAACACTACAGAATCCTATAACGTGAGAATTTTTTACTACCTAAGCAAACCAATCGTTTACTTAAAGTGTTCCGAAGTTGAATATACACGGATATGACCTTTGCCAATGCCTTTACATCGTTTCAGTCATCATCATTCGGCGACGACAGCCTGTCAAAGCAGGAAAATATCCGGTAACTAACATCTTTTTATGTCAATAAGAAAAACAATATTATTATTCGCAGCTTGTATCATCGCCCTACCGACACTTGCCGACAGTGCCCCCGTTGTGAGCAAGGCAGACCTCGACAAGGCATTCCATGAATTGGACGAAAGTATCAAGAAACGCGACAAATACATCGAAACCCGCGAATCGGTCATCGAGACCCTCAAACGTCACAACACGGCGTCAGAGAGCGAATTCTATGGGCTGATTGCCCGTGCCTACGAGGGCTTCAACAACGATTCCACCACCCGCTACTATCGTCTGGCGGCACGTACAGCCACCGACCCCGCCGATCGCGCCGTGTTTGATGCCCGACGCGCCTCGTTCCTGCCCCTGTCGGGGTTTGTGTATGAGGCAGATAGTGTCTACAGATCAATCAATCCCAATATCTTGAACTTTGATGACAAGGTTGAGTATTTCCGTGCCGGACGTCGCATGTACGACTTCATCTCGCAGGGATATTCGACATATCCTCTCACCACGCGCAAGTGGAACTTGCTTGCCGAGGCGGCAAACGACAGTCTGCTTGCGCTGCTGAGCAACGACAAGAACTCGGTGACCTACAAAATCGCGCGCGGACGCCACCTCATACAGTCCGGACAGCTTGACCGCGCGCGCATCGTACTCAATGATGTGTATGTCAACAGCGGGGAGAATGACGACTACCGCTATCTGGCAATGATTTTGCTTGCCGACATTTGTGAGGCTAAGGGAGATTCGATATCACAGATGTACTATCTTGTCAATTCGGTCAATGACCTCATGAAGACGGGTTCGCTGCAGATTACGCCTATCCTCAATCTTGGCATTGAACTCTATGAGCGCGGCGAGGTGTCCAAGGCCTACAAGTACTTGAGTATGGCACTCGACGACTCATCGCGTTCACACGAATGGCTGCGTATGGTCGATATTGCCAAAAACATGCCCATGATCATCGAGGCACACCAGCAGAAGATGAACCGCCAGACACGCACCACCACGGTTATGTGCATCATTGGCGCGTTGCTCATCATCGGTCTCGTTATTGTGGTGGTCATGTTGTGGCGTCGTCTCAAGGAATGCGAACGCATCCAGGAGCGACTCATGGTGTCTGCCAACACCAAGGAGAGTTACATGAGCCAGTTCTTGTCGCTCTGCGCGATCTATATGGAGAAGCTCAACGAATTTGTTTCGGTGGTCAATCGCAAGATCACCGCCGGCAAGACCGCCGACATCACGCGCATGATCAATTCAAACAAATTTCTCGACACGCAGAATGCCGAGTTTTATGACATCTTTGACTCTGCCGTGCTTAGCATCTTCCCCAACTTCGTTCGCGAGGTCAACGCGCTGATGAAACCCGAATATCAGGTCGAGCTCAAGGAAGAAGAGAAGCTCAACACCGACCTGCGCCTTCTGGCATTGATGAGATTGGGCATAGAGGACAGCACCAAGATGGCGCGCATCCTCGGATATTCGCTCAACACCGTCTATACCTATCGCAACAAGCTCAAGGTTCGCGCCATCAATCGTGAGACATTCGATGATGATATAATGAAGATAAACTCGATTTAGAAACCGAAAAAAAGTTTATATTTTGGGGGTGAAAGCCGTCGAAATATAAACTTTTTTCGAGAGCAATTGTTTTATAAAGTTATACAAGACATTCATATTTGTCAATATTTGGCATATATTAAACCTCTGGAAAACAGATGAATGTAGAAATATAGGATTTATATTTTATCCGTTGCGAATTATATGATATTGCATTGGGTGAATATAATGACTAATTTTGCATCATCAACTCCGAGACGGAGTCGAGACAATAGACCGTACATTTGAAGCAAGCGATGAGAAGATATACCTTCTCTTGCAGATCAACGAAATCTGATTTTTATAATACCTTGCATATTTATTTCTACAAATCCTAAGTGGGTTTTTCTTAAATAATCAACTAAGAATATTTGAAACAGATTGCACACTATTAAAAAATCACACTCCAAAAATCTGAAGAGCTGAATTATTCAGTATCGCTCAAGTCTATCGACTGCTCGGTTTATTCCAGGGTTAGTATAGATTGTTATAATTTTATGTCCATTCACTTCAAAATCATCAATATATCAAGAAAAATGAACCATTGTTTTGACAGGACATCGAAAAAAATGTGTTTTATGTTAGTTATGTAATTGTTTTAATGAACTTAAAACAAAATTATGGCGACCTCGTGAGAAGTCGCCATAATTATTTATATACCAGTCTATTATCGGTATGTTTATTGTTGCGGCTATATTGTTGCGCTCCCGATATGCACTCAGATTCTACGTGGCTATGCTTGAATCGTTGCCTTCCAAGGAATATTTTTGTCGTTGGTCTGTAAGGAAGGAGTGCTCCATCCTTCAACACTGTCCACGATGTGCCCCACGATTTTGATGTCTATATGGCGGGGTGGGGAAGCTCCATTCTTAAATGTGGCACCACCATCTTTGAGGTCGGTTTGTGGAGTGGGGGGGGCTCAATGCGTCCGTTGGCCTTTAAGTTTAAATGGGTTGCTTTTCAGAGTTGTTAAGATGTGTTGAATAGAGTTCAAAACTGTTGCTAAATTGTAAATTTACAATGACTTTTTTAGTGTCAAAAATTTAACACTTATTGTGAAAAAGTATCTATTGGCGCTAATTGCTAAGTTTACAATGAGTTATTGATTTGCGAAACGAGTCAGGCAAATTTTTTGGATTTTCAGCTATTGCCAAATCGTTTTTTTTACCCTATATTTGCATCACAAAAGCTACCTGAACGCGATTGAAGTAAGTTGATTATCCTTGGACTACAGCAACCAATCAACACCACTCCTTCACTTAAAGTGCTATTGATTAATACATTAGTTTTATTCCTACTCATTTTTTTAGAGCCAACAAATGAACAACACCCTCAGGCATATCGAATTCCTGACAACGCGGCTCGAATGTGTCGTGGTGCCTGGTTTTGGCGCGTTGCTTTCGCGCTACGAAGGGGCATATTTTGACGCTTTAACAAATGAGCTCAAGGCACCGGCACGTCGTCTTGTTTTTAACAATTCGATTTGCGAGGATGATGGTTTGATTGCCAATTCAATAGCTCGCGCAAATAAGATTTCTTACGAAAAAGCATCCAAAATCATGGCTGACGAACTGCACGCCATGAAGTTGCGCTTTGATGCTGATGGCGAGCTCGACCTCGGTCGTGTCGGTCGCATCACCAAGCAGGAAGACGGTGGCATCAAGTTTGAGGCTTCGCACAAATTTTCCAATTCATCGGCTTATTCGTGGCTTCGTGCCGTCAAGCCCGTGGATGTCAGCGAACACGCTCGTGTCGCCGGCGAAGATCTCGACGACGAGGTTGCCGGTAGAACATCGCGTTTGGCGTCGGTAATGACTTATGTTCGTGCAGCTTGTGTACTTGCTATCTTTGTTTGTGTAGGCTTGGCAGTTTCTACTCCTGTCAATGTCGACAACGCCGAATATGCGTCACTTGCACCCGCAATCAAGATGGGACGTTCGATCGACAAGGCTACTTCGTTCACCATGATTATTGACAAGCATCTCAATGACAGCGATCTGGTGGATACCGCAAGACGATTTGCCTGGCAGCGCGTTCGTCGCAATGCAGCGCAGACCTATAATGCCTACCATGCTCCCGAGGTGAGGGACGCCAATCCCTATGCCGAGACAGAGAAGCAAGAGGCTAACTCACAGGTATCAAAACCGAGATTCATCGATACAGATTCATACTTCGTCATCGTGGCATCGCTGACATCGCAGCGCGACGCTGACAAATTTATCGACCAGCAGCGCGCACGCAACAATGACTTGCCTTTGGGCGTTATAGTCAATGACGGACGTTATCGCGTTTATGCGGCGACAGGTTCGACACTCGCCGAGGCGCAACGAGGCGTCAACGAGATGTCGCGGCGATTTGACGGCGCATGGATTTGCAAGAAATAAATGACTTAACGCCCGTTTTCCCAATCGGAAAGCGGGCGTCTTGTTTTGTAAATATCACTCAACTCTCAATTCAGAACTCTTTATGGAAAGCATACACCAACTATTTTTGGAACGTCACAGCATCAGAAGATACACCGACCAAGCGGTATCGGCTGATGATGTAAAAACGATATTGGAGGCGGCATTGCTGTCGCCCTCGAGCAAGAGCGCCCGTCCGTGGCAGTTTGTCGTGGTCGAAAACCGCGAGACTCTCGAGGCGCTCGCCAAGTGCAAACCCCACGGCGCGCATCCCAACGCCAAGTGTGCGTTTGCCGTTGTTGTTGCCGCCGACCCCTAGAAGAGTGACGTCTTTGTCGAAGACGCCACAGTCGCCGCGATGTTCATGCATCTGCAGGCTGCCGACCTCGGCATAGGCTCGTGCTGGATTCAGGTGCGCGGACGCTACAACGCAGAAGGCGAGCCCTCGGAAGAAACCGTGCAGCAGATTCTCGGCATACCCCAGTATATCAAGGTCGAATGCATCATGACCTTCGGATACAAGGATGAGGTGCGCCGCCCCGTAGATCCCGAGAAACTCCTCTGGGAGAAAGTTCACATCGAATCGTGGAAGGACGTCGAATGATGCGTGCAGTAGTCATCGGCGCCGGAAATGTCGCGTCTCATCTGGCACTCGCCATCGACAAGGTTGCAGAGGTTTGTCAGGTGGTGGCTCGTCACGACGAGTCGGCACGTGCCCTCGCTGCGTCAATCGCATCGTCGCGTGGTGAGGGTGCCGTTGCGCCGCTCGCCACTGCCGACTATGCCGAGGTGGTTGCCGATGCCGACTACTACATCATCTCTGTCAATGACGACTCTGTCGCCGGAGTGGCAGCGTCGCTCCCCGAGGTCAAAGGCATTGTCGCGCACACGTCGGGCAGCGTGCCCATGGAGGTGCTGTCGCGCTTCGCAAATCATGGCGTTTTCTACCCGTTGCAGACATTTTCGCGCGACCGCGAATTGTCTGTCGAAGGAGTACCGTTCTTCATCGAGGCAAACACTCCAGACAACGTTTCGCGACTCAAGGAGCTTGCCGAAGCCATCGGCGGGCGCACATTTGACGCCAACAGCGACGCGCGCGCCACGTTGCATCTGGCGGCAGTATTCGCCTGCAACTATGCCAACCTGATGTGGCATATTTCCTCTGACATCCTCGCCCGCAAGGGTTACGAATTTGAGGTTTTCGCGCCACTGATGCGCGAAACCCTGTCCAAAGCCGCTGCCTCTGGACCTGCCAACGCACAGACCGGTCCGGCGATGCGTGGCGACCTCGCCGTCATCAACAAGCATCTCGCCGCGCTCGATGGCGACGCCAAACAGATTTATCAACTTCTCGCCGAGAGCATAATGAAGCGTCACGGCGTCAATACACAACACAATGAGCAAGATACCATTTGACCTCACGCGCATCAAGGGCGTGGTCTTTGACGTCGACGGCGTCCTGTCGCCCTCGACAGTGCCGATGAACGAAAACGGCGAACCGGCGCGCATGGTGAACATCAAGGACGGCTACGCGCTGCAACTCGCCGTGAAGTCGGGTGTGAAGATCGCAATCATCACCGGCGCCACCACGCCATCGCTTAATCTGCGCTACAACGCCCTTGGCATCAAGGATGTATATCTCAAGGCATCGCACAAGCTGGCGGTGCTGCAGGAGTGGGCTGACAAAGAAGGACTCACGTTTGACGAACTTGCCTTTGTCGGCGACGACGTCCCCGACATCAAGTGCATGGAGGCTGTGGCACTTTCCGTGTGTCCCGCCGATGCTGCTGTTGATGTGCGTGCCATCTCGACCTACATCACCAATGCCGACGGTGGCTATGGCGTGGCGCGGGAATTGCTCGAAGAACTGCTTCGTGTACGCGGCCAGTGGATGTCAGATGCCAAAGCCTTCGGGTGGTAATTGTTTAACAATCAATCGTCTGTCAAGATGCAAAACCTCATAACCGACCGTGTCGTAGCGCTGGCGTCAAACTCGCCGCGCCGCCGCGAACTGCTGGGGCTGATAGTCCCCGATTTCAAGATTTTCAAGACTCCCGATGTCGACGAGACCTATCCTGCCGATTTGCGCGTCATCGAGGTGGCGCCCTATCTGTCGCGTCTCAAGGCGGAGGCGTGCCGCAGATACATACAGGACGACGAAATTGTCATCACCGCCGACACAGTGGTGATTGTCGACGATCAAATCCTCGGCAAGCCCCATGATGCCGCCGATGCCCGCCGCATGTTGCGTTTGCTGTCGGGTCGTGACCACACTGTCGTCACCGGCTTCACGCTCACCTCGGCGAGCAGCGCCTATACCGACAGTGCACACACCACCGTGACTTTTGACGAGCTCAGCGACGAGGAGATAGACTACTACATAGAGCATTACAAACCCTTTGACAAAGCCGGTGCATACGGCATCCAGGAATGGATCGGTTGCATCGGAATCAAACGCATCGAGGGTTCGTACTACAACGTGATGGGACTGCCGTTGCACAAGCTCTACAAGGCTCTGCGGGCATTTGCTTGACTAAAGATATAGAGAAACGGCTCGGTATCGCGTTGATATCGAGCCGTTTCTTGTATTTTACCCTGCGCGTGCGGGGCTGTGAGTTTGTGATTAGACGAGAGTGAAGATGAACTCTTTTTCGTCTTTGGGGTCAACGTTGATGGCGACTTTGTTTGCACGAGCGAGCCATCCGAGAGCAGCGAAGACCTCTTTGTCTTTGAGTTTGGTGATTTTTTTAAGTTGTTTCAGGCCAAGCGCATCGGCTTCGTTCAAGGC
>X1_Eurasian_Beaver__coassemble_60_pt1 | contig 16660 bp, 12 predicted proteins | sample X1_Eurasian_Beaver__metabat2_high_PE_005 | metagenome-assembled genome bin X1_Eurasian_Beaver
CCACCCACACTGCCCCCGCGAGAATGTGCTATCTCGCGGGGGCAGCGCTGTTTAGCCCCTCGCAATGGCGGCAAAAACGGCGGCAGAACACCGCGCCAAATGGTCGATTGTGGCATCGACAGCGAGTTTTGGGGAGATGTCGAAAAATATTTGAAATTTTTTTGAAAAAAATTGTTGTTTTGATATGTAAATTCTCAACAAAAACCGCTAACTTTACAGAAATTATAGCCCGACTGGCGCTAAAAAGTTATCAATCTATGAATCAGGAAGTTTACCACATACCCGCCTTGCTGACCCAGACCATCGATGGATTGGACATCAAACCCGACGGCATCTATGTCGACGTCACCTTTGGCGGAGGCGGACATTCGCGTGCCATTCTCGACCGTCTCGGCGAGGGCGGAAGGCTCATCGCCTTCGACCAGGACCTCGACGCCATCGAGCGCGCCCCACGCGACCCGAGGCTCACGATGGTGCACTCAAACTTCAGATTTCTCACCAACTTATTGCGCTACCACGACATCGACGCCGTCGACGGAATCCTCGGCGACCTGGGCGTGTCGTTCCACCACTTTGACGACGCCTCGCGCGGATTCACCTTCCGTGACGCCGACGCTCCCCTCGACATGCGCATGAACTCTGACGCGCCCGCCACCGCCGCCGACCTGCTCAACCAGGCGCCTGCCGAAGACCTCACCCGCGTCTTCAAGCTCTATGGCGAGCTCAACAACGCCCGTCGCGTCGCCGACGCCATCGTCAAGGCTCGCGCCGTCGCCCCACTGCGCACCAGCGGTGACCTGCAGCAGGCAGTCGCAAGGCTCATCAACCCCAAGCAGGAGAAGAAGGACCTCGCCAAGATCTACCAGGCGCTGCGCATCGAGGTCAACGACGAAATCGCCGCCCTGCGCGAGTTGCTCGCCAGCTCGCTGCGCGCCCTCAAGGTTGGCGGTCGACTCGCCATCATCACCTACCACTCGCTCGAGGACCGGCTCGTCAAGAACTTCATGAAGTCGGGAAACATCGACGGCACTATCGAGAAAGACCTCTTCGGTCGAGCCGACGTGCCGCTCAAGCCTCTCACCAACAAGCCCATCATCCCCGATGATGCCGAGGTCGAGGCAAACCCCCGATCGCGTTCCGCCAAGCTCAGAGTGGCGACAAAGGTCCAATAATCCCCCCCAATCGCGCCGACTCTCCCAATCGCGGCGCTCACGCATCTCCCAAAATGGCTAAAAAGAAAAAAAACAATAAATCAACCGCTGACCCCGACGAACCCCACTATCCGCTCTACAAGCGCATCATATTCGGCCAATTCATCACCAGCGCTTTCTTTGCCAAGCACTGGATCGCGATTTCGTTGGTCGTGTTTTTCTTCATGGCGTTCATCACCAGCAAATACAAACTGATGACCAACATGGAGACGGTGAGGAAACTCGAGAACGAGCTCGAGATCGTCAAGACCGAGCGAGTGCGCGAGCACAGCCTCTACATGAGCCGCATACGCGAGTCGTCGATGCAGGCGCTCGCCGACACCGTCAAGCCCGGGCTCACCGTGCAGGAACAACCGCCCTACCTGCTCAAGCTCGATGACAGCGATTGACCAAACTCCCTCCACTGCCGACCCTGAATTTTTTTCTTGCAACTAACTGTCCATCTCACATCAAAACTGAATGTCTCAGAACCAAAACATACACCTGTCGCGTCGCAGCCGAATCCTTTGGCGATACATTGTCGTGTCTGCCTTCATCATGCTGCTGGTAGCGTGGATTGTCTACAACGCAGTCCACACCACCATCATCGACGCCGACAAGTGGAACAGCAAGGCCAACGAGGAGCTCGCGCGCGAGATTGTCATCAAGCCACGCCGCGGCGACATCCTCGCCAGCGACGGCAGCATCCTCGCCACAAACCTCACCTACTACACACTGCGCATCGACTTCAAGGCGGCAAAATTCATGGAGAAGAACTTCCGCAACGACATCGACTCGCTGTGCGACACACTCGCCCGCTACCACCAACGCTTTGACCGCGAGGGCTGGAAGCGATACCTGCTCGATCAGGTCAACCGCCCCGACTCGCTGCGCCCGAGCAACTGCCTGTTGCTGCGCGACATCACCTACGACGAGATGCAGCGGGTGCGCAAATACCCCTACTTCAAGCGCTCTGCCAACCCCAACCGCACGGGACTCACACACGAGGCGCGCCTCAAGCGCTCCTATCCCTACGGCGACATGGCACGCCGCTCGGTGGGCCGCGTCAGCGAGCGCGAAGACGGCACGGTGCACGGGCTCTCTGGACTTGAATTCGCGCTCGACACTCTGCTCTACGGCAAGGCGGGCAAGGCAAAGAAGGTGCCCCTCACCCACAAGATCGTCAACTGGACCGACGTGCCCCCGCGGCCCGGCTACACCCTGATGACGACAATCGACATCGCCATGCAGGACATCGTCGAGAACGAGCTCAACGCCATGCTCACCACCACCGGCGCCGAGTGGGGAACGGCAATCCTCATGGACGTCAAGACCGGAGACATCAAGGCAATCTCCAACCTCGAGCGCGACGCCGACGGCAAATACATCGAGTCGATGAACCGCGCCGTCGAGGGCATCGAACCCGGCTCGGTGATGAAGACCATCTCGATGGTGGTGGCGCTCGAAGACGGATTTGTGCGGAATGTCAACGAGGTCTACAGCATCGGCGGCTCATACGTCTACGGCGGCGGCAGCCCCATCCGCGACTCCCACTCGCCGGCATCGCTGCCCGTCAGCCGCTTCCTCGAATACTCATCCAACATCGGCATGACCAAGCTGGTGGCGCCGCACTTTGCCAAGGACCCCAACGGATTCCGCGAACGCCTGCGCCAGCTGGGCTTCCTCGACCGCTTCAACACCGGCATCGCCGGCGAGCGTCCCCCCTACTTCCCGGTGCTCGACCTGCGTGCCGGCGGTCTGGTGTCGCTGGGCAGACAGACCTACGGCTACGCGTCGCAGATTCCGCCGCTCTACACCTGCGCCTTCTACAACGCCGTTGCCAACGACGGCAAGTTTGTGCGTCCGCGTCTGGTCAAGATGCTGCGCACCGTCGACGGCGACTCGGTGCTGCCCGTCACCTATGTCCGCGACTCGATATGCAGCGCCAAGAACGCCCGCATCGTGCGGCAGATGCTCCACGAAGTGGTCTACGGACAGGGCGGTACCGCCAAGGGACTCAAAAGCGAACTGGTGGAAATCGCCGGCAAAACCGGAACATCAAAGGTGGCGCGCGAATACAAGAAGTCTGACGACCCCAACGACAAGCAGCCACGCGGATACATCGACGGCAGCTACCGTCTGTCGTTCTGCGGCTTCTTCCCCTACGACAAACCCAAGTTCACCTGCATGGTGGTCATCTCACGACCCTCGCCGGCATATCGCGGCGCCGGAAGCACCAGCGGCATGGTACTCAAGAACATAGCCCTCAAACTCTACTCGCGCGGTCTGCTCGACAACCACTCGGACTACACCGCCGAGGAAAAGGAGGGCGCCACTGTCGACAAGCGTCCGCCGCTCATCCATGTCGGCGTCAACGACCCCAGCCTCGCCAGCGTCAAGAAGACACTGTCGACGCGCTCGGCTCGCGTCCTCAAAGCCACCTCCGCGACCACGGGCACTGTCCCCGACGTGCGCGGTCTCGGCGCGCGACAGGCGGTCGAGCTCATCGAGCATGCCGGATACAACGTGCACCTCAAGGGCTCGGGATATGTCGCGTCAATCTACCCGCCCCAGGGCACACCGCTCGACAAGGGGATGCCGGTGAGCATCACCCTGTCGACCAGAGTCTCCTCGAAGTGAAAAGACAACAAATCATCAACAAGACAGACAAAACCTCAAGAATCAACACAGAATCAATGGTTATGAAACCGCTCGAAATACTTCTCAAGTCCATCAACCCCACGGTGCTGCTCAACGTCGGCGCCTCGGCGCGCATCACCGACATCACCGACGACTCGCGACGCGTGCGCCCCGGCACGATGTTTGTCGCCGTCAAAGGTCCTGCCGCCGACGGCCACAAGTACATCCCCCAGGCCATCGGCGCCGGAGCATCGGCAATTGTCTGCGAGCAGATTCCCGCCGACCCCGACCCGTCGGTCATCTGGGCGCAGGTCGACAACTCGGCAGTGGCGCTCGCCGCCCTCGCCGACACATGGTACGGACACCCCTCGCGACAGCTCACCCTGGTGGGCGTCACCGGCACAAACGGCAAGACCACCATCGCCACGCTCCTCTATGAGATGGCGCGACTCTCCGGCAAACGCGCCGGGTTGCTCTCGACCGTCGAAAACCGCGTCAACGACAAGGTCTATCCCACCGCCAACACCACACCCGGCGTACTGGAAACCAACCGTTTGCTCGCCGAGATGGTAGCCGACGGGTGCCAGTTCTGCGCCATGGAGGTCAGCAGCCACGGGCTGGTGCAACACCGCGTGGACTCGCTCAAGTTTGCCGGCGGCATCTTCACCAACCTCACCCGCGACCATCTCGACTACCACGGCACGTTTGACGCCTACCTCAAGGCCAAGAAGTCGTTCTTCGACATGCTGCCGCGCGACGCCTTCGCGCTGGTCAACATCGACGACAGCCGCGGCCGCGTGATGGTGCAGAACACCGCCGCGCGCGTCGCCACCTACTCGACACGCGCCGAGGCAGACTTCACCGGACGCCTCGTCGAGAACCGCATCGACGGGTCGCTCATCGCCTTCAACGGCATCGACGTCGAGACCCGGTTTGTGGGTCGCTTCAACGCTGCCAACCTGCTCGCCGTCTTTGGCGCCGAGTGCCTGCTGGGAGTCGCGCCCGAGGCTGTGGCGCTGCTGGTGAGCCGCCTTGTGCCGGTGCGCGGCCGCTTTGACACACGCTCGTCTGCCGACGGCGTGACCGCCATCGTCGACTATGCCCACACCCCCGACGCCCTCGCCAACGTGCTCTCGACCATCAACGAGGTCACCGGCACACGCGACCGCGTCATCACCGTCTTTGGCGCCGGCGGCAACCGCGACCACGGCAAGCGACCGCTCATGGCTGCCGAGGCGTCGCGCTACTCGCGTCTGGTCTACATCACCTCCGACAACCCCCGCGACGAGGAGCCTCGGAGCATCATCGACGAGGTGGCGACCGGCATCGCCGACGACTGCCCGGCAGTGATGGTCATCGACCGCGCCGACGCCATCGACCGCGCCATTGCCGACGCCCGTCCCGGCGATGTAGTGCTCGTCGCCGGAAAGGGCCACGAGGACTACCAGGAATTCGAAAACCACCGACGCGTGCACTTCGACGACATCAGTCATGTCGAGCAAGCCCTCGCCCGACGCGCCACAAACCCGATTAAAGAACTTTAAAAATCCCGCATACCCGTGTTTTATTATTTGGTACAACTGCTCTCCCACAGCTACGACATCCCCGGCGCGCGACTCTTCCAGTATGTCACGTTCCGCTCCGGCGCGGCATTTGTCCTCGCCATGCTCATCGTCATATTCATCGGTCGCCGCATCATCGACCGCCTGCAGAAGATGCAGGTCGGCGAGGTGGTGCGCAACCTCGGCCTCGAAGGGCAAATGAAGAAGACCGGCACCCCCACCATGGGCGGCGTCATCATCATCATCGCCATCATCGTGCCATGCTTGCTCGTGGGCAAGCTCGCCAACACCTACATGCTGCTCATGCTCTTTGCCACCCTGTGGCTCGGCACTATCGGCTTCCTCGACGACTACAAGAAAATCAAGAAGCACAACAAGGAAGGCATGAAGGGCAAATACAAAATCATCGGCCAGGTGGGCATCGGACTCGTTGTCGCCGCCACGATGTACGGCAGCTCCGAGTTTGGCATCGTGCGCAATGTCGAGATTCTGGACTCGGCGCAAGGCACCGTGCAAGAGGTGGTCTACAACGCCAACGAGGTGGTCAAGGCTCCCGAAACCACCATCCCATTTGTCAAGAACAACAACTTTGACTACTCGTCGCTCACCTCGTGGATGGGACGTCACGCCGAGACCGGCGGCTGGATCGCATTCCTGCTCATCACCATCTTCTTTGTCGCCGCCACCAGCAACGGCGCCAACCTCACCGACGGACTCGACGGACTCGCCACGGGCACAAGCGCCATCATCGGGGTGGCGCTGGCGATCATGGCATACCTGGGCGGCAACCTCATCTATTCGTCATACCTTAATATAATGTATATCCCGGGCAGCGAGGAGCTGGTGGTCTACATGGCGGCGTTCATCGGCGCCCTGGTGGGCTTCCTGTGGTACAACGCCTACCCGGCACAGGTATTCATGGGCGACACCGGCTCGCTCACGCTCGGCGGCATCATCGCCGTGTTTGCCATCCTCATCCACAAGGAGTTGCTGCTGCCCATCCTCTGCGCCATCTTCTATGTCGAGGACCTCTCGGTCATCATCCAGGTGGCATACTTCAAAATCACCAAGGGCCGCCGCGTGTTCAAGATGACACCGCTGCACCACCACTTCCAGAAGGCGGGCAACGCCGGCATTGACGCGCTGATACAGAGGCCTTTCAACCCCGTGCCCGAATCAAAAATCGTCACCCGATTCTGGATCATCGGCATCATTCTCGCCGTGGTGACTTTCGTGACTCTCAAAATCAGATAATGCCAACCCCCTATCATAAAACATCATCCTAATGGAAACTCAAAATCTCTCTAAAATCGTGGTGCTCGGTGCGGGCGAAAGCGGCGTGGGCGCCGCAGTGCTCGCCAAGGACAAGGGCTATGACGTCTTTGTCAGCGACTTTGGCGCCATCTCTCAGAAATACCGCAACATGCTCGTCGCCGAAAACATACCCTACGAAGAGGGCGGACACTCCATGGACCGCATCCTCGACGCCGACCTCGTCATCAAGAGCCCCGGCATCTCGCGACAGACCCCCGTCATGAAGGCAGTCGACGAGAAGGGAATCAAGGTGGTCAGCGAAATCGAATTTGCCGGCTGGTTCACCGACGCACGCATGGTGTGCATCACCGGCTCAAACGGCAAGACAACCACCACGCTGCTCACCCACCACATCTTCACCAAGGCGGGTGTCGACGCCGGACTCGCCGGCAATGTCGGCAACAGCCTGGCATGGCAGGTGGCACGCGAACCCCACTCGCTCTATGTCATCGAGCTGAGCAGCTTCCAGCTCGACGACATGTTTGACTTCCACGCCAATGTCGCCGTGATCATGAACATCACCCCCGACCACCTCGACCGCTACGACTACAAGATGGACAACTATGTCGACGCCAAGATGAGGATTTTGCAGAACATGACCTCTGCCGACCGCTTCATCTACTGGGCGTCTGACCCCGTCGTGGGCGCTCGCCTCGCCGATGTCGATCCCGCCATCACACGCCTGCCCTTTGACAACACTGCCGCCGAGGGTCTCGCCGCGTCGGTGGCAGACGGCGTCCTCTCGGTCAACATCCCCGAGGCACAGTTCTCGATACCCGTCAAGGAGCTCGCCCTGCCCGGCGTACACAACCTCTACAACTCGATGGCGGCTGCCATGGCGACCGCGTCGATGGGCGTGAGCGCCGATGTCATCGTCGCCGGTCTGCGAGACTTCCCCGGCGTCGAGCACCGTCTGCAGCGCTTTGCCACCTACAACCGCATCACATTCATCAACGACTCCAAGGCCACCAACGTCAACTCGACCTACTATGCCCTCACCGCCGTGCACCGTCCCGTGATACTCATCCTGGGCGGCAAGGACAAGGGCAACGACTACAGCGAAATCATGCCGCTGGTGCAACAGAAGGTGCGCCTCATCATCGCCATGGGGCTCCACAACGAGAAAATCGTGCAAGTGTTTGGCAAGACCGTCGAGGTCATCGACACCGACTCGCTCGATGCCGCAGCCGATGCCATCTTTGCCAACGCGCGACCCGGCGACACCGTGCTGCTCTCGCCATGCTGCGCCAGCTTTGACCTTTTCAAGAACTACGAAGACCGCGGACATCTGTTCATGGACGCCGTCAAAACCCGCATAAACAATCCGTTCTGATGACCCGACAAGAAGACACACCGACCAAGACCCGTCCCGCCATGGGTGGCGCCGCCAGTGACATCGAGGCTGTAAAGCCGCGCCCGCGCACCGACACCCAGATCTGGGGCATATATTTCGCGCTGATGCTATTCTCGGTCATCGAGCTCTTCAGCGCGTCGTCGCGAGAGGTGCAGGACGGCAACATCCTCGGTCCCATTCTCAGACACGCGGCGCTGCTCTTCATCGGATTTCTCATCATGCTCTATCTGCAGAACACCGACTATAACAAAATCAAGAAATACACCGGTGCCATCACACTGTTGGCGGTAGGCCTCACAATCTACACGATGTTCTGCGGCAACATCATCAACGGTGCCCGGCGCAGCGTCACCATCCTGGGCGTGTTCTCGGTGCAACCCTCCGAGCTGCTCAAGATGACGGCGGCGATGTTCATCGCCAATGAACTGAGCAGCCACCTCGTCAAGGGTAAGACCGATGTCGAAACCCGCGCCGTGATAGTCACCGCCCTGATGGTACTGTTCTTCTGCGCGCTACTCGTCAAGCAGGGACTCACCAACACACTGCTGCTCATGGCAATCAGTCTGTCGATGATGATCATCGGCGGCGTCAGCTGGAAGAAGTTTGGCATCGTGCTCGCCGTCTATGGCATGCTCGGCTGCGGATATGGCGTCTTCAAGCACTTCACCAAGGACGAGAGCGACTCGACCGACCGCACCAATCTGCGCGTCTCGCGCATGATGTCGTTTCTCGAGAAAGACAAGTACGCCCAGCCCATCACCTCCGACAACCAGCAGGAGCAGTACTCCTACATCGCCCAGGCAAACGGCGGCGTCTTGGGCGTGCTGCCCGGCAACTCGCGCGAGACGGCACGTCTGCCCCTGGCGTTCTCAGACTACATCTACGCCATTGTCATCGAGGACCTTGGGTTTGTCGGCGGCATGATTCTCATGGTGCTCTACCTGTGGTTGCTGGCGCGAGCGGGGGTCATAGCCTCGCAGTGCCGCAAGGCATACCCGGCGCTGCTGGTCATCGGCATGGCGGTGTTCATTGTCTATCAGGCGCTGTTCCACATGGCAATCGTCACGGGAGCCGCGCCGGTGTCGGGACAGCCGTTGCCGTTCATCTCCAAGGGCGGCTCGTCGGTCATCATCTCGTCGATTGCCCTGGGCATCATGCTCAGTGTCAGCCGATTTGCCCTGCGCAAGGACTCCAAGACACAGATGCGCGACAATCTCACATCGCTCGACGCCTCGGCTGCCGACAACCCCACCCAACTCTAACATTCAATCTGCACAAATGAACAAGCAAGACCAACATAACGACTCCATACGCGTCATCGTCAGCGGCGGTGGCACCGGAGGACACATCTTCCCGGCGCTCTCCATCGCCAACGAGTTCCGCCGTCGCTATGGCGACAAGGCAGAGATACTCTTTGTCGGCGCCGAAGACCGCATGGAGATGGAACGCGTGCCCGCCGCGGGATACGACATCGTCGGACTGCCCGTGAGCGGCTTTGACCGCCGTCGTCCGTGGCGCAACTTCAAGGTGCTGTGGCGCCTGTGGCGCTCGATGCGACGCGCTGCCAAGGTGGTGCGCGACTTCAACCCCGACGTCGCCATCGGTGTCGGCGGATATGCCAGCGGACCCACTCTCAAGGCGGCGCAAAAACGCGGCGTCCCCACATTCCTCCAGGAACAAAACTCCTATGCCGGCGTCACCAACAAGCTGCTGGCTCAGAAGGCGCGACGCATCTACACCGCCTACGAGGGCATGGACCGGTTCTTCCCCGCCGACAGCATCGTCATCACCGGCAACCCCGTGCGCGCGGCGTTGCTCGAGTGCAACCTCACCCGTCGCGAGGCAAAGGAGAAACTCGGCTTCGACCCCGACCGCCCATTGGTGCTGAGCATCGGCGGCAGCCTCGGGGCGCTCATGCTCAACCGCGCCATCGGCGCATCGCTCGACAAAATCGCCGGTGCCGGCGCCAACCTGCTGTGGCAGACGGGACGCTATGGCGCCGATGACGCCGAGGCAGCTGCCAAGGGCCGCGACAATGTCAAGGTCACACGATTCATCTCAGACATGGCAACCGCCTATCGCGCCGCCGACCTCGTGGTGTCGCGTGCCGGCGCCGGCACCATCAGCGAGTTGCAGCTGCTGGCGTGTCCCGCCATCCTCGTGCCCTCGCCCAATGTCGCCGAGAACCACCAGTACAAGAACGCCATGGCACTCGTCGACCGCGACGCCGCCGTGCTCGTCACCGACGACCGCGCCATCGAGCAACTCGGCGACACCGTCACCGCGCTGCTCGCCGACGACGCCCGACGCCAACGCATGGCAGACAACATCAAGGCGATGGCTCTGCCCGACGCCGCCGCCAAAATCGTCGACGACATCGTCGCCACAGTCAACAACAACAAGTGAACAGCAATATGAACATCCAGGACTTCAGCAACATATACTTTGTGGGCGCCGGCGGCATCGGCATGGCTGCGCTCGAACGCTACTTCCTCGCCCAGGGCAAGAAGGTGGCGGGATATGACCGCACACCCACCGAGCTCACCACCGACCTCATCGGCGAGGGCGTCGACATCACCTTTGACGACGACACCTCGACCATCCCCGCCGAGTTCCGCGACACCGCCTCGACGCTGGTGGTCATCACCCCCGCCGTGCCCCACGACAACGCCATCCTCAGCTACTTCCGCGAGGGCGGCTTCGCGATGTTCAAGCGCTCCCAGGTGCTGGGACTCATCACCCGCGCCTCGCGCTCGCTGTGCTTTGCCGGCACCCACGGCAAGACCACCACATCGTCGATGGCGGCGCTCATCCTCGACACTGCGCCCGTGGGATGCAACGCCTTCCTGGGCGGAGTGCTCAAGAACACCGGCTCAAACCTCGTGCTGTCGGTCAACTCGCCCTATTCGGTGGTCGAGGCAGACGAGTACGACCGCTCGTTCCACTACCTGCACCCCTACATCGCCGTCATCACATCGACCGACCCCGACCACCTCGACATCTACGGCACCGAGGAGGCATATCTCGAGAGCTTCGCCCACTTCACCGAGCTCATCCGCCCCGACGGATTTCTGGTGGTGCACACCGGGCTCAAGCTCAAGCCACGCCCCGTCGAGGGCGTTGAGACCTACACCTACTCGCGCCACGAGGGTGACTTCCACGCCGCCAACATACGCCACGGCGGCGGCACCATCGTCTTCGACTTCGTGACCCCCGACGGCATCATCGAGGACATCGAGCTGGGCGTGCCCGTCGAAATCAACATCGACAACGCCATCGCTGCCATGGCAGCCTGCTGGCTCACCGGCGACGCCGACCCGCAGAGCATACGCACCGCCATGGCTGAGTTCCGCGGCGCCAAGCGTCGGTTTGACTTCCACCTCAAGCAGCCCATGCCCGGCGGACACGTGCTCATCGACGACTATGCCCACCATCCCGACGAACTCAAGCAGAGCATCGCCTCGGTGCGCATGCTCTATCCCGAGTCGCGCCTCACGGTGGCATTCCAGCCCCACCTCTACTCGCGCACCCGCGACTTTGCCGACCAGTTTGGCAAGGCGCTGTCGATGGCAGACGACGTGATTCTGCTCGACATATACCCGGCGCGCGAAGAGCCCATACCCGGTGTCACCTCCCAAATCATCCTCGACGCGGTGACACACGACAACAAGACCCTGACAACACTCGACCGCCTCGCCGACACCGTCGCCGAGCGCGGATACGAAGTGCTCCTCACCGTCGGTGCCGGCGACATCAACACCCGCATCGACGACATCCTCGCCCACACTCCCAACCTCTGACAACAAAACAATCACGACAGTGGCAAAGAACAACAAACCCAAGTCTCGCCTCCCCTGGAGGGTCATCCTCAGATGCGTCATGTCGATACTCCTGGTGGCGTATCTGGCGGTGGCGCTGGTGCTGGCCCATGACTCGGCGCGCGCCGAGCGTGTGGATCACATCGACATCGCCATCGACGACCCGCAGTCGACGGGCTTTGTCTCGCCGGGCGACATCCGTGCCGCCGTGCCGTTGCTCAGCGCCACCAACCTCATCCGCTCGCAGGTCAACACCCACGACATCGAGTGCCGCGTGCGCCAGCTGTCGTCGGTCGAGAGCGTGCAGTGCGCCTTCCTCAACGACGGCACCCTGCGCATCGACGTCAAGCCCCTCGAACCGGTGGCAAGGGTGTTCCCCGACAACGGCAAGTCGTACTACATCAACGCCAGCGGCAAGAAAATCCTCGCCGACGCCTCCCACTATGTCAACGTGCCCATCGTCACGGGTCACGTCTCAGACCCGCGGCAGGTGGTCGACATGCTCCCCGCCATGCGCTACATCGCCGGCGACAGCCTCATTGACGCCCTGGTGACATCGGTGGCGAGGGCGAGCAACGGCGACATCATCATCATACCCGCCGTCTCGGGACACGTCGTCAACATCGGCGACACGACGATGCTCGCCGACAAGTTCCACCGCCTGAGAGGTTTCTACAAGCGGGTGATTCCCCACCGCGGATGGAATTTCTACGACACCATCTCGGTCAAGTGGCGAGGGCGCGTCACCGCGTCGCGACGCGTCGCCAAGACCCGCGAGGCTCAGGCGCATGACGACTTCGAGGAATTTGTAGACGACCAGACGATGCTCACCGTCCCCGTCGACTCGCAAGTCTCACAGACGACAACACACGATTCAAACTCTACCCAATAACCCCCACTCTAAACCTCAATCCCCATTAATCATGGACACCAAATACATCATATCCCTCGAGATCGGCAGCTCAGCAATCAAGGCGGCGGCTGCCAAAATCGCCGGTGACTCGCGCGACAAGCTGTCGCTGCTGGCGATCGAGGAACAGCCAATCACAGATATCGTGCCGCGCGGCAGAATCCAGAATGTCGAGGAGGTCACCCACCACACCCGCGAGATTCTCGACCGCCTTGCCGCCACTCCCGAGGTCTACCCCCGCAAGATTGTCGCCGTGCGCGTCGGCATCGGCGGCCGCTCGTTGCGCACCCAGAAGACTGCGGTGGCACTGCGCCTGCCCTCGGAACGCGAAATCACACAGGAAATCATCGACCGTCTATTCAAGGAGGCGTCGGCAAAGATTCCCGAGGGTCGCGAACCGCTTGAGGTTATCCCCACACGCTATGTCGTCGACGGCGTGGTGCAGCCGCGCCCCAAAGGCAGCTTCGGCAAGGAAATCTCAGCCGACTTCACCCTCGTCTACTGCGACGCCATCAACGTCAAAAACCTGCGCCGCGTCATCGATGAGCGCCTGGGGCTCAACATCGAGTGCCTGGTGGTGCGTCCCCTCGCCATCGCCAACCTCGTGCTCAGCAAGGACGACACCGTGCCCGGATGCATGCTCGTCGACCTCGGCGCCGAGACAACCACGGTGTCGATCTTCAAGAACAGCAACCTGCAGTACATCTCCACCATCCCCCTGGGCTCGCGACACATCACCCGCGACCTCGCCAACGGACTGGGCATCATCGAGGAACGCGCCGAGCAGACCAAGATTTCGCTCGGCACAGCCATCCCCGACCTCTCGCGCACCGACCCGCAGCAGGCACGCATCGACTCGTATGTGCAGGCGCGCGCCAGCGAGATTGTCGCCAACATCTTCGCCCACATCGACTTTGCCGGATACAAGCCCAAGGACCTCGGCGCGGGCATCATCCTCACCGGCCGCGGCTCCAAGCTGCGCAACTTCGGGCCGCTCCTCGAGCAGCACTCGGGCATGAAGGTGCGCTCGGCTCACGTCCCCAACCGCATCCTTGTCAGCGACTCGAGCATCAACACCACCGACAACATCGACATCATCGCCGTGTCGAGCTACGACGTCATCTACGACCTCGAACACCCCGAGGTGCAGTATGTCACCGAGCCCCAACCCGCGCCACAGCCCGAGGTCAAGCAGGAGGAATATGTCATCGACCCCGACGAGTACGAGAAGGTCGACAATGTCCCCAGCGACGGATTTGGTTTTGACTTCGACTCCTATCAGGAGCCCGGAGCAAACTACCGCGAGGACGGTGACGAACTGCTCGACGACGACCTCGCCGAACAGAAGCGCCAAAAGGAAGAAGCCCGCAAACGCGACGACGAAAGACGCGCCCAGGAACTCGCCGAGAAGGAACGCGAGGCGCGACTCGACAAGTCAAAGAAGCAGGAGAGCTCGCTCAAGAACTGGCTCACACGCCTGCAGCAGCGTGCCACCGAATTCATGAACTCGTCGGGCGACAACTCTGACGACATGGACTCTGAATGAAAACCCAACATTGCATCTATATACAAATATTTCAGTCTCACCAAACACTCTAACAACGCTACAACAATATGTCTTTCGAAGATATCTCAAACATATCGGACTTCACCGATGAATCCATCGGCCGCAACCAGATCATCAAGGTGATCGGTGTCGGCGGCGGCGGCAACAACGCTGTCAACCACATGTTCAAGGAGGGCATCAACGACGTGTCGTTTGTGCTCATCAACACCGACAACCAGGCGCTCAACTCCAGCGCCATCCCCACCAAACTCTTGCTCGGTCCGGGTCTCGGAGCCGGCGGCAGCCCCACCAAGGCTGAGAAATACGCCGAGGAAAACGCCGACAAGATTGCCGAGCTGTTCGGCGACAACACCGACATGGTGTTCATCACCGCCGGAATGGGCGGTGGTACCGGCACCGGCGCCGGCCCCGTCGTGGCACGCATCGCCAAGGAGCTGGGTATCCTCACCGTCGGAATCGTCACCATCCCGTTCCTCTTCGAGGGCAACAAGCGCATCCTCACCGCCCTCAAGGGTGCCGAGGAGATGAAGAAGAACGTCGACGCACTGCTGGTCATCAACAACGAGCGACTCACCGAGATATACGAGAAGCTCGACATCTTCAAGGCTTTTGAGATGGCAGACGACACGCTGCTCAACGCCGCAAAGGGAATCACCGAGATCATCACCCTCACGGGACATATCAACCGTGACTTCCAGGATGTCGATTCGACCCTGCGCGACGGCGGCACTGCCATCATCTCGTCGGGTCTCGGCGAGGGCGAAAACCGCGTCACCAAGGCTATCAACAACGCCCTGCACACCCCGCTGCTCAAGAACACCGACATCACTTCGTCAAAGAAGCTGCTCATGGTGCTCTATGTCTCGAGCGACGAGGGCAGCAACTTTGAAATGTCTGAGGCGACCGAACTCACCGACTTCATCCAGCAAATCGACCAGGAGGTGGATGTCAAGTGGGGTCTCTACAAGGTGCCCGGCCTCGGCGACAAGGTCAAGATCACACTGCTCGCGTCGGGGTTTGAGGTCACCATCGACCAGAACCCCACGACGGTGGTCAACAAACCCGTCAAGGACAACACCATCAGCCGCGACGAGGAGAAGAAAATCATCAGCGAGTATGGCGCCGACAAGGCGGGAACCATACAGCGCGGCACGTCGTTCAGCTCTGCCATCATCCTCGACCCCAACGACTATGAGAACGAGGATGTGCTCGAGTCGCTCGACACCCCCACCTTCACCCGCAAGCGCCCGGGCATGGCACAGCGACAGCAGCCCAGCCGCGGCCAGCACGACAGCGACCCCGGCAAGAGCATCGACTTCAGCGACATGAGCTCGCATTGACAGGCAACTTTTTTCTGAAACCTTTAAAAAAACATCAATATTTTGGACAAGACACTTCTCATCGTCGGCGCCGGCGGATTCATCGGCGGATTCATCGCCGCCCGCGCCCTGCAGCTGGGCTACGACACCACGGTCGCCGTGCGCGCCACGACGTCGCGCAAGTGGCTTGGCGACCCTCGCCTCAAGTTTCTCACGCTCGACTACGACGACACCGCACAGATGGAACAGGCGATGGCAGACGCCATCGGTGACGGCAAGCCCTGGCAGTACATCATCTGGAATCTCGGGGCGACAAAGTGTGCCAACTTTGCCGATTTCAACAAAATCAACTATGGCTACACGCGCGACTTTGTCGACATCTTGCGCGACCGCGGCTGGCTGCCCGAGCGTTTTCTCTACATGAGTTCGCTCAGCGCCCTGGGACCTGCTCGCGAGGCTGAGGGCACACCCCTCGACTCGCGCACCATCCCCATGCCCAACACCCGATATGGCGTGTCAAAAATCAAAACCGAGACCTACCTCGAGTCGCTCGCCGACCTCAACTGGATCATCTTCCGCCCCACCGGCGTCTACGGCCCCCACGAGAAGGACTACCTGATGATGATTCAGAGCATCGACCGCCACTGGGACTTCGGCGTGGGATTCAAGCCCCAGACGCTGACGTTCATCTATGTCGAGGACCTGGTCGACGCCATGTTTGCCGCGTTCGACGCCGGAGTGTCGCGCAAGAAGTACATCATCAGCGAAGACCGCTCCTACTCGCAGAAGGAGTTCCGCGCCATCGTCGCCCGCGAGCTGGGCGGCAAGTTTGTCATCCCCGTCAAGCTGCCGATGTGGGCGGTCTATGTCGCCTCGACGGTGGCAGAGAAGGTGGCGGCGCTGCAAGGCAAGTCGTCGACGCTCAACCGCGACAAGTTTCGCATCATGCGACAGCGCAACTGGTCGTGCGACATCAGCGACGCCAA
>X1_Eurasian_Beaver__coassemble_62_pt1 | contig 16637 bp, 9 predicted proteins | sample X1_Eurasian_Beaver__metabat2_high_PE_005 | metagenome-assembled genome bin X1_Eurasian_Beaver
GCACACCACAACCGCATCCGCCAACGGGCAGGCTCCCACCGTATTCCTGCCGCCATTGCTGTTTCGCCCTGTGTCCTACTTTGCCGCCATCGCCGCCCACGACCGCGCCGTCATCGACGGCACCATGCCCTTTGACAAGCGTCTCAAGGCAGCCCACCGCTACGACATCACCGACACCCGCGGCCCCCTGTCGCTCACCGTCCCCATCTCCAAACCCCTCCGCCCTGCCACGTCGTCGTGTGCCAATGACGGCAGCGATGTTTCAGGCATCAAATCGATGAACGCCAAGGCACGTTGGGACGAGATCCTCATCTCTACGCACGGCAGCTGGTGGGACGTCCATCGCGTCACCCTCGAGTCAGCCTACGGCCGCACCCCCTACTTCGAATACCTCTTCGACGATTTCAAGCCCTTCTACGCCCCCGCGCAATACGAGACAGGCTCCTATCCCCTCATCGCCCTCATCGCCGCCACAACAGCCTCCATTTGCCAAATGCTCGGCATCACCACCCGCCTCAGCGTCACCCCCTCCCCCGCCGACCCCGCCATCCTCCAATCCACCCCCAACACCATCCTCGATCTGCGACGCCACGACTTTACCACCGACCCATGCCGCCCCTACTACCAGCACCGCGGCGCCGCCTTTACCCCCGCCCTCTCCATCCTCGACCCCATCTTCAACATCGGCCCCACCGCCATCCCAGCCCTCTTCATCTAACATGACCGCTCAGAAACATCAATAGCCGAGATAGGATGACGCTATCTCGGCTATTGATGTTATGGGGAGCTACGGCGCGATCAGAGGCCGTGCAGGGCGCTCAGCCGGTCGAGGATTTCGGCGGCGGTGAGGCTGCGGCGCGACTTGACGGCGGTGACAAAGTCGGTGGTGACTGACATCACGCCGGGGTGGGTGAACAGGCGGGTGATGTAGTTCATGTTTTTGTTGAAGAGGCGTTCGATCTCGTCGTCGTCGAGTTCGCACTGGTGGCCTTCGTCGGCGACAAGGGTGTGCAGGGTGTTAACCACGGCAGCACTCGGACGCTGGCGCTGGCCGACGCACGCGCGACACACGGCGTTGCCCATGATCATCGCTGCCGACAATTCAAACTGCTCGAGCATCTGCTTCCACGCCAACTTGGCGCTCAGACGCGGGTTGCCGTTGAATCCGAATTCGGGGGCCAGCGAGAAGCCTTCGCCGGGGTTGGTGTCGAGAGAAATCGAGACGATGTAGTCTTGGGCGTTGTATGCCACCATGGCGACTGCCATGCCTGCCAGACCGTGAGCGCGGTCGTTCTCGTCGCTATATTTCAATGAAGAATAATCCATCTGGAGCGTTGTTATTTTATAGGAAGGTTGATGAAAGGCGACTCTCGCGTGACAGTGACAAGTCGCCTTCATATCTTAGAACAATATCTGTGCCAAATTGGTTGTCATCGTCGCCGTGACATCAATTGATCACCAAAATCTTGGTGACTACCGCCGATGTCGAGGTGTCGGAGCCCTGCGAGGCATAGACAAAATAGACGCCCGACTTGACGCGGTCGCCGGCGGCGTTGCAGCCGTCCCAGACAAACATGCCGCCCTCGGAACGTCCCGAGTGGAAGACGTTGCCGGCAGCGTCGGCAATCTTGACCAGCGAATCCTCCATGAGCCCGGTGACGGTGATATATCCGGTGAAGTCGGGGCGCACGGGGTTGGGGTAGGCGTAGACGTCAGAGTAGTCTTCGGCGGCAGGGGCAGAGGTCGAATTGTAGGACATGATGCCCGAGGCAAAGCCAAAGTAGACGCGGTTGCTCATCGGGTCGCAGCAAACCGACTGAACGGTGTTGGTGGGGATGGGCGAGTTGTCCATGTCAAACTGCTCGATGATGTTGTCGCCATCCTCGCTCACCAGATAGATACCCGAGCCATCGGTGGCAATCCACTTGCGGTTGAGACCGTCGCAGCTGATACCGTAGACCGGTTCTGAATCAAGGAGATAGTCGGCATAGTTGGTGCCGTCGTTGCGGGGCACCTTGATGTGGTTGATGCGCATTGAGGGGTCGGTGGCTTGCGAGGGGTCGGTGATCTCGAAAATACCCGAGTTGGTGCCCACCCACACGCGGCCTTTGTCGTCCTCTGTCATGCAGTATATGGTGTTGGGGGTGAACGCTTTGCCGTCCTGGTCGGTGAATGTCGACACTTGCAGCACAACGTCGTCCGATGTATCTGTGGTACCCTTGGTGTCGTAGGCATAGTAGCAGGCATTGAGCAGGTCCCAGACAAAAATCATGTTGGACTTGCGGCAGACAAGCATATCCATATCGAGGTCGCCTCCATAGAGGTCAGAGAGCTTGGTGTCTTGCCAGTCGCTGGCAGTGATTGCCGAGATGTCGCCTTTGAGCTTGGCGGCGGGCAGCATTGTGAACGACCGGGTATCGCTATCGAAGACGGTCCACACCAACATCCACAGGTTGCCCTGGGCGTCGTATCGGGCGGAACCCACGCCATTCGACCAAGCGTTTTTCATCTTTGCGTTGCTGCTGTTGAACAGCGCAACCTGCTTGCCGTTTTCGACGATGAAGACACCCTCGAAGTAGTTGGCAACGACATATCGGTCGGGGTTGGCGGGGTCAACGTCGATGCTCTGGCTGCCGGCGATGATGCCGGGCCACGACTGACTCTTCTGTGAGTTGACAAAGGTTGAGTTAATACCGCCGGTGGCAGACATGAGTGACGCGTCGCTCATGTCTCCATCCTCGATGAGGGTGGTGCGTTGCTTGATATAATAGTAAGAATTGGGGCTTAGACCGCTACCCACAGAGCCGCGACGCGAGGCGCCGGGGTTGGAGACATAGATCTTTGAGCCGTCTGCCGATTTGGCGAAGAACACCGCCTCCTTGGTGACCGAAGCCTGGGGCTTGGTGCGATCCTGGAGCATGGTGGGTGTCGACGACGAGAGGTCATAGTTGGTGATGCCGTCAGAGTTGCCAAACCACACCGACTTGAGCGAACCCGACATCGCCGCCTGGTTGTCCTGGAGTGCCGTGGGAATAGCAGTGGTGGTCACTGTCGCGCCGTCTTTGCTCACAACATAGAGCTCGCTGGCGCTGGTGGCATAGAAGCCGTCGGAGTAGCGGCGGAAGGCGCTGGTGGGCACAACGGTGCGACCATCGACACCGATGAGTCCCAAATCGGGATAGGCGGTGATGATGACCATCTGTTTGGTACCGTCGCCAAGCTGGCACAACAGGTTGCTCTTGTCAATGCCCACCATGCGGGTGAGGTTGATGGCGGTGTTGGTGTTGCGCGTGTATTTGTCGAGGTTATTGAGATGGGTAGTTGCATAACCCATATAGACGTAGTTGTTGTAGTAGAAGACGATGATGTCGCCGGCGATGCCGACCAACGGCACGCTGAAGTTGAAAATCGACGACTGCTCGACCTCATGGCGCGTGTCGCTGAAGATCACGATGCCAAAGGCAGTGGCGACGGCGATGCGGTCGTTGCCAAAGTCGACGTCGTTGATGGTCTTTGAGGTGGTGAGATTGGCGTTCTTGATGTCGGGCATATTGACGACCTTGCCGTTGTCGTAGAGCAGGTCTATGTTGCCCGTGTCGTAGGTCACAACCAGGTAGCCTTTGTCGGGATTGTAGTAGATGCCCGACACATTGACGTCGCTGAGCTTGTTGCTCGACGTGTAGCAGTAGGTCTCGCCGGATTTCTTGTCATAGGAGAACAGTCGCGTCCCCGACTTGTAGTAGACCAAGTCGCCGGTGTCTGCCATGTCGCTGATGGTCTCGGCAAAGAGGGGATGGACATACCAGTCTCCCACCGTCTGCTGTGCCCGGATGGGGAGGAGAGTCAACAGTGTGACGAACAAGAACGATAATTTCTTAAACATGTGAGTATGATTGGTTTGTAGGTTTAATGCTATGAATTTTTCTCGAGGTGGTCGACCAGCTTTCTCACAGCACGTCCGCGGTGGCTCACGGCATTTTTCTCGTCGGGGGTCGCCTCGGCAAAGGTCTTGTTCCAGCCGTCGGGGACAAACACGGGGTCGTAGCCAAACCCTCCGCCGCCGTGCATCGTGTCGATGATGTGTCCCTCGACTACGCCTTCAAAGTAGTGGGTCTCGCCGTCGAGCAAAAGGCAAATCACTGTCTTGAATCGTGCCGTGCGGCGCTCGGCGGGGACTCCGTCGAGATTCTTGAGCAGCAGCGCCACGTTTGCCGCCGAGTCGTGAGCGTCGCCGGCATATCGCGCCGACTTCACGCCGGGAGCGCCGTCGAGGGCGTCAACCATCAGCCCGGTGTCGTCGGCAAAGCAGTCGCGGCCATATCGCTCCTTGACCCACTGCGCCTTCTGCAGCGCGTTGCCGGCAAGCGTGTCGGCGGTCTCGGGAATATCGTCGTGACAACCTATGTCGTTGAGCGACACGATGTCGTAGCGTGAGCCGAGGATCTCCCTCAGTTCCTTGAGTTTGTGGGCGTTGTTGGTGGCAAAAACGAGTGTCTTCACTTCCGTGGGTTGCTGGTGTGTCATGATTGCGTGTCGATGGACTTATATAACGCTAAAATTCACTGTTTTATTATGTCTGTTGGCGTGACGCCGGGCGCATTTACACGAGTATCACCTGCAGGGGCAGATTGTCGCGGCGCACCACCAGCCCGTGGGCGCGGGCATTGATGACCAGACCGTCGCGCAGCATCGCCATGGTGGCGCGCCATGCCTTCTTGGCCTTGACGGTCTGCACCGCCATGGTGCCGATGGCGACATTGAGCACCACACGGCTGTTGCAGATGACAAATCCGTAGCCCGCTGTATCAAACACCGACATCGGCGGCATAGACAACACATCGGGCACAACACCCTCGCCTACAGCGAGCTGCACAATCCGCACCCATCGCGCCGCCCGCTCGGGGTCGTCGTCGATGATTGCCACGCGGCGCGACTGACGGTCGACAAGCAATCTGAAGACGCGCTTGGCGAGCACCGAGTCGCGGTAGCCAAACATCTCGTTGATTTCGCCATAGCAATAGTACTGCGCGCGCTCGTGGATGACTCCGGTGATGAGCCGGTAGCCCAGAGGCGAGTGCACCCCGAAGCCGCGGTTGTGGCGATATCTGGTGAGTGTTTTGGGCAGCAGTTTAATCATCTTTTCGTGGCGCGGGCTGCATGGTTACGGCGACAAACATCGACAGCAGTGCCAACAGATAGAGCACTGTGATACAGGCGTATGCTATCGTCGAGGTGACGTGGATAGACTGCGGGTCAAAGGTCATGACAATCTCGTGTTTTCCGGGAGCGAGGCGCATGGCGCGCAGCACATAGTTGACGCGGCCAAGCTCGACAGGCGCACCGTCGACGGTGGCGTGCCAGCCCCACGGGAACCACACCTCCGAGAACACTGCCAAGCCGCCGGCGCGGGTGTCGGCATCGTAGGTGAGCTGGTTGGGGGTGTATTTCACGAGTTTGATATAGTCGGTGCTGTCGTGGCTGATTTTGCCATCGCCGAGGGCGGCGCGGAATTGCTCGTCGGACACCGCCGTGGTCGCGGGGTTGAGCTCGGCGAGTGCCTGCATCTCGGCGTCGGCGCCCTTGACATAGCGCAGGGTGTCGATGAGCCAGGCGTTGCCCAGCGCCGAGTCGTTGCGCTCCACGCGACCCTGGTAGATGAGATAGCGCGTGTTGAGCATGTCGAGCACCGTGGGATGCTGAATCATGCCGGTGGTGATGAGGTCGTCGTAGCGGCGCAGCTTGGCAGCGTGGTAGCCGCCTATCATGTGGTGGAAGTAGGAACGCTCGGGGCTGCCGAAGTTGTCATAGTCGGCAACGCGATATGTGCCCTTGTCCTCCATGATCTGGCGGTCGATGGCGTCGGGCTGCAGCTTTGACGCGGTGTGTCCGCCGATGACAAACGATGCCTCGGAGACATAGCGCTTGTCGACGTTGTACATGTCGATGACCACAAACGCGCCCACCACCAGCGCGCCCACTGCTGCCGACAGCTTGCGGCGCATGGCAAAGCCAATCACCACAAATCCGAGCACAATCATCATCAGAGAGCGCATGGCATCGGCGCTCACCAGCGACAGACGTATCGCCGCGGCATCCTCGAGGGCGCCATTGAGCACGGGGATATATTGCTCGTATGATTTTTCTTGTTTTGCCATCTCGCGCACCTGTTCGATGTTTGCGTCAAACCACTCGCGCTCCTGGTCGGTGATGGCGCTGCCAAACACCTCGGGGGCACACACACCCAGCAACGCGATGACAACGGGCACACCAAAGCCCACTGCCACTTGCCAGCGGTACTTCTTGGCGGCGTCTTCCTCGGTGAGCAGCTGTTGCAATGCCATCGCCGCCAATGCGGGCATGGTCAGCGCGGCAAGCACAAGCCATGTCTCGGCGGCACGGAACTTGTTGAACATCGGCACATTGTAGATCATAAAGTCGGTGAGCGACTCAAAGTAGTTGCCCATCGCCAGCAGCACCGAGATGGCGGTGGCGGCGACAAACGCCCACTTGACGGGTCCGCGCACGATGAAGCAGCCGGTGAGGAACAGCGCGAATATCAGCGCACCAACATAGAACGGACCGTTGGTCATGCCCTTGCCGCCAAAGTACTGGCCAAGCTGCGAGACAATCTCGGCGCAATCGTGGTTGGCATATCCTCCCTCGGCAAATTCGGCGGTGCTGTCGAGGCTCAGTGCAGTGTTCTGACCCTGCACGGGCTTGATTGACGCGCCGCCCTTGATGTTGGGAATCAGCAGCGAGAAGCTCTCGGAGGGCAGATTGGCCCAGCCGCCGATTTCGCTCTTGGGCAGACCTCCCGTTGGACGCTCGGCAGTCTGCTGCTGGTCGTCGCCGCTCTTGGCGAGGGTGAGCTCGCTGCCGGCGCGTTTGGTCTCCTTGCTGTATTCGTATGTGTTGTAGAGGCTTGGCAAGTTGGCTCCCAGCGCCAGGAGTCCGCCGACGAGGGCGGCGACACTGCCCTTGACCCACACCATGCCCTGCTTGCGACGCAGCGCGTCAATGAGATAGCAGATGGCAAGGATGACAAGGAGATAGAGCGAGATGTAGGTGATCTGGGGATGATTGGCATTGAGCTCGAGCATCGCGAAGACGCCCATCAGCGCCGCGCCGCCAAAGTAGCGCCGGCGATAGACCAGCGCCAGCGCGCCCACCGTGGGCGGCACATAGGTCAGCGCCATGAACTTCCAGATGTGTCCGGCGCCGATGATAATCACAAAGTAGGACGACAGTCCCCACGCCAAGGCGCCGATCAGCGCGTACTGCCAACGCAGTCTGAAGCAGTAGAGCATCACCAGCATGCCCATCATCATCATGAACATGAGGTTTGACGGCGCCGGCAGCCCCAACCCATAGACGGTGTTGAGCCACGAGAACAGCGAGTTGGAAGGGTAGGAGGGTGATATCTGGAACGTGGGCATTCCCGAGAACAAGGCGTTGGTCCACAGAGCCTTCTCGCCCGTGGCTTCCTGGAAGGCTCGCGCCTCCTCGCCGTTGGCGGCGCCCTGCACCATGTCATACTGCTGCAGCGATCCGCCGGTGATGTTCGCCGGATAGAAGAACGCCACCGACACGACGGCCATCACCACCATCGAAATCACGAATCCTATGACCTGCCGGTGAGTGATCCATTGTTTGAAGCCTGTCTTGATTGTCTCGCCATTGATGCGCGACAGCGGGCAACGTCGTTTGCAATCTGTTTGTTGTATTTGGGCGTTATTCTCCATTTTTTTAAATCGATTTTTTGTTTCAATCGACAAATATAGTGATTTTTTCTCACTCGATTTGTCAATCACGATTTTTTCACTAACTTTGCTCATCGACAACAGCGCCGACAGCCGCTTGTCCAACCCGATTTCAAACCCAACATCCCCCTCCTTTCAACCACCACACTCTTCCATCAACCAACCGCAAGTTTAACCCCCAAAAAACACCCCTCCCCAACCATGAGTTTCTACGACGAAGAAGACGACTACAGCCAATACAACGACGACACCGTCCACAACATGTGGGTCGACTACACCGCCCAGCAACACCTCGGCTACAACCCCGCCTGCGACGACGCCCCCGAAGACCCCGACGACTTCACCGACCTCGATGACGACGCCCCCGACGACGACTGGTAATCAACCATTTCGCCGACAATCAGACACGCCACTACCCTCCGCATGGCTACGTCGAAGACGGCTTGGGTTGCCTACTGTTTGTTACCAAACCCATCGCCCTCCGCATGGCTACGTCGAAGACGGTTCAACCATCGTTAGCACTAAGTTGGACGGTGCGATTAGTAGGCAAACGGGCGTCAGCTCGTTTGATTACTAATCACGTCGGACTACTTGGTGTAAACACCCCCAACACAATACACTACGTCGAAGACGTTGCGCCCCTCCCCCAACCCCCAAGATTTTGAGATTAGCTGCATATTTCGCCAAAAAAATCTTGAGATTAGCTTTTTTTGGCGACTCCGAGTGCTTCGAGAAATATCATTGGCGTGGCGGGCGGGCGCTCGCGCACGTACAAATAATTGTCACAAAACAAAAATAAACTTAAAATACTGGGTTTTCACACTTTAAATTTGGTAAATCAATATAATTTTTAGAACTTTGAAAGCTATTTCCCTCACTCTCAATCGGGGAAGTTGGCGCTCTAAACCAAAAGAGGGACGGCACCTCGGCCGTCAACATTTTGAATGGGTCAGGCGTTCTATTTGCAGATACTGGATATCAGATAATTAAGTCTACGGATCTGTCTACGGCATAACCATCCGCCTCGACCACCATATCGCGAGCGACATTTGTACGCCGCCGCGATTGCATTGCTGTCGCTCCTGATTCCCGGGGACGCGACAAACTCATCAGTAGCACGCAGATTGCAGCAAACTTTTCTTATTCTCACAAATCAACCGCGACAAAGAAACATATCAAATATTTTTTAACAACCCAAAATCTTTATGAGACTAAAACTATTCCTGTTAGTGCTTCTATCGGTGGTTCTCCCGGTGGCCGCACAGACTTCGAATGTAGTTGGAGTTGTCATTGACAACGCGACCGGATGCCCCGTGCGCGGAGCGACAATTCTGCTACGCGGGACTAATGCCTCTGCCGCCACAAACCAGAGCGGCGACTTCTCGGTAACTTCGCCCCGCTGCGGCAGTGACTATCTCATAGTCAACTGCGACGGTTATCAAACCTACGGCATGGATATCCAGCTCACTCCCTCGGGAGAACGCGTCGGTACCATCAGACTCCAACCCGCCTCTCTCGGCAACGAATACTATGGCGACACAAACGACCTCATCTTTGACGAGTCTGTCATGGAAGACGAGGAAGGCAACGCACAGAGCATCGCAGCTCTCACCGGTGCCAACGACAACATCTACTACAACACGGCGTCTTACAACTTCGGACCCATGTACTTCCGCTACCGTGGTCTCGAATCGCAGTACCAGACTGTCTACATGAACGGTATCGACATGAACGACCCCATCCGCGGCCGCTTCAACTTCTCGAGCCTCATGGGCATGACAAGCCGCGCGTTCCGCAACAAGACTTCGTCGATCGGCACCGACGCCGCCAACTATGGTTTTGGCGACTTGGGCGGCTCGACCAACTACAACACCGTCACCGACACCTACGCCCCCGGATTCAATGCATCCGTGGCATACACCAACTCAAACTACATGCTCCGCGGCATGGCAACCTACTCGACCGGACTCAACAAGAACGGCTGGGCGTTCACCATCTCGGCTATCGGCAGATATGCCAACGAGGGTGTCATCGAGGGCACATTCTACAACTCGGCAGGTCTCTTCCTCTCGCTCGAGAAGGTGCTCAACCAGAACAACTCGCTGACATTCACAGCCTTTGGCGGTCCCACACAGCGTGCCGCCGCCAGCGCCACATATCAGGAAGCATACGACCTCGTGGGCAGCAACCTCTACAACCCCAACTGGGGATGGCAGGACGGCAAAAAGCGCTCGTCGAAAATCATCGAGACATTCGACCCCACATTCATGCTCAACTGGCTCTACAAGAACAAGCGCACCACTCTCAACACCGCGATCTCGACTCGCTGGGTCAACTACTCGACCTCTGCCCTCAACTACTACAAGGCCAACGACCCCAACCCCACATACTATCGCTACCTCCCCTCATACTACGATGACAACGAGGAGATGTACGACCTCTACACCGACCTCTGGACATCTAAAAATCCCTCGGTGACACAAATCAACTGGGATCACCTCTATGGCGTCAACTACCTCAACAACCAGTACAACCTCACAGCAACCGACGCCAACAAGAAGGGTTCGTCATACATCCTCGAGAACCGTCACTCCAACATGTTCTCGCTGATGTTCAACTCATACGTCAACCATCGCCTCAACGAGAAGTTCGCGCTGCAGGGCGGCGTCTCGCTCAACTACTCCAAGGGCTCTTACTACAAGACCATCCGCGACCTGCTGGGCGGCGAGTTCTGGATCGACATCGACCCGTTCAGCGACCGCGACATCACTATCGCTCCCGAAAACCTCGTCAACAACTACAACTATCCCGACCCCTACAACCACCGCGTGTACAAGGGCGACAAATTCGGATACTTCTACTCAATCTACTATGTGAAGGCACAGGCTTGGTTGCAGAACACCTTCACATCGGCTCACTGGGATGCCTACTATGGCCTCAACATGAGCTTCACTCAGTTCTTCCGCGACGGCCACATGCGCAACGGTCGCGCTCCCCTCAACTCGCTGGGCGAAGGCGCTCGCCAGAACTTTGACAACGCCTCGATCAAGGCAGGCGCAACCTACAAGCTCGACGGCCGCAACTTCTTCACCGCAAACGTCGAGTATGGCACACGCGCTCCTCTCGCCGACCAGGCATACATCGCTCCCCGCGTCAAGAACACCGTCGTCGACGGCATCTGCAGCGAACGCGACTTCTCGGCTGACGTAGCCTACACCTGGAACTACCGCCGATTCCGCGGTTCGTTGAGCGCCTACTACATCCAGATGGACGACGCCATCGAACGCACCGGATTCTACGACGACCGCTACTCGACCTACGCCATCTACGTCCTCCAGGGCGTCAAGAAGGTCAACAAGGGTGTCGAACTCGGCATGGCTTACAAGATCACTCCCTCGGTGACCGCCACTTTTGCCGGCACATTCGCACGCTATCAGTACAAGAACAACCCCAACGGCACACGTTCGTTCGAGAACGGTCTCTATGCCGACACCACCCAGACCGTCTACCTCAAGAACTACTACGCCGGCTCGACTCCCCAGACCGTCGCCAACCTCGGCATCGACTGGGCGGCGCCCGGCAACTGGTTCTTCAACATCAACGGCACATGGCAGGGTGACGCATACGTCAACCTCTCGCCCGCTTACCACGAAGCTCTCCCCGAACTCTGGACAACAATCGACGAGTGCACCGAGGAAAAACTCGAGGCAAAAATCAAGGAACTCGCCACACAGGACAAGCTCAAAAACGCATTCTCGCTCAACGCTTCGATCGGCAAGCTCCTCTACATCAACCGTAAGGTGTCGATGAACTTCAACCTCAGCCTCAACAACATCCTCAACAACAAGAATGTTGTCACCTACGCCTACCAGCAGGGACGCCTCGACACCACGAACTATGACCGCAACGCCTACCCCAACAAGTACACCTACGCTCAGGGCATCAAGGTCTTCTTCAACGTCGGCGTCAGATTCTAATCGTCTCACTCCCGAAATTTTCAACGAACAATGAAAAAGACATTATTATATATCGCCATCGCCTTCACCGGCGCGGCTGCCTTCACTTCGTGTGACAACGACTTCGAGAGTCCCAAGATGATTGTCCCCGAGGCTACCATCACAGCCAACACCACAATCGCCGAACTCAAGCAAGTCATCTACGCGCAGTCTGGCTCAAGCAACAACTACGCCAACGTCATCGGCACCAAGGACGACGGTTCCGACTACATCATCAAGGGCCGCGTCATCTCGAGCGACGAGGCTGGCAACTTCTTCAAGCAGCTTGTCATCCGCGACGAGACATCGGCAATCCAACTCGACGTCAACGCCTCGAGCCTCTACAAGTCTTATCAGTTTGGCCAGGAAGTCGTCATCGACGTCACCGGCCTCTACGGTGGTGCCTACGGCCGCCTCGTGCAGATCGGCGCCGCACCCACCAGCGGCTACCCCTCGCGCATCGAGAGCGCAACTTTCACCGCCCACGCCCAGGTCAACGGCCTCTCCAAACCCTCGGCTGTCGACACCTTCACCTACACCATCCCCGAGCTCAAGGCACTCTCTTCGGGCTCAGAGGCTTGGCTTGACATGCAGTGCGAACTCGTGCGCATCAACAATGTCACCTTTGCCGACGCCGGCACTGCCACCCTCTCGACTTCGGGTTCAAACGGCGTCAGCCGCAACATCACCGACGCCGACGGCAACACGATGATTGTCTACACCAGCGGTTACTCTGACTTCTGGCAGTACCTCTGCCCCACCGGCACCGGAGACGTCGTCGCCATCCTCAGCTGCTACAACGCCAACTGGCAGCTGCGCCTCATCGACAAGGAAGGTCTCATCGGATTCGACCCCCTCGTTGAAGGCTCGACTTCAACCGGCGGTACTACCGGTGGTGAAACAACCACCACTTCGACCGTCGCTGCCTACACCGAGGCATTCACCACCGACTTCGGCAAATTTGTCGAGGCAAACGTCACCCTCCCCGGCACATCGACCTATGTCTGGAAGGCTTCGTCATACGGCGCAGTCGCTTCGGGATATGTCAACAGCACCTCAAACAACAGCGAAGGCTGGCTCATCTCGCCCGAGATGACACTCGCCACCACCGACGTCCCCGCATTCGGATTTGAGCACGCGCTCAACAAGTTCGCCTCAATCGAGACCGGCATGACCGAGGCTACAGTATGGATCAAGGTCAAGGACGGCGCATGGACACAGCTCTCGGGTGTCACCTATCCCTCGACACTGAGCTGGACATTCGTCACCAGCAAAATCGACCTCAGCGCCTACAAGGACAAGACAATCCAGATCGGGTTCCGCTACACATCGACAACCGCCGCTGCCGGCAGCTGGGAAGTCAAGAACTTCACACTCTATGGCTCGGGCGCTACCGTCGGCGACAACCCCGGCGCGGGAACTCTCCCCACAACCTCAACATCCAATTGAGAATGACCTCCAAGTAAACATCAATCAACCAACACAGATATGAAAAAAATCAAATCATACATAGCCTGGATGGTGATGGCCGCAGCCTCGATCGGCACATTCACGGCCTGTCAGGACGATATCAACGCCCCGGCAGATGTCGCTCCGGTGGCCACTCTCACCGCCAACACCACCATCCTCGAGCTCAAGGAAGCTTTCTGGCAGGAAGCTACAAACTATATCGACACCATCGGCACCAAAGCCGACGGCAGCCACTACATCATCAGCGGTCGCGTCACCACCAGCGACGAGGCGGGCAACGTCTACAAGAACATCGTTCTACAGGACGAGACCGGTTCGCTGACGTTCTCGATCAACTCCTACAACCTCTACCTCAGCTACCGACGCGGCCAGGAAATCGTCGTTGACGTCACCGGCATGTATATCGGCAAATACGCCGGACTCATGCAGATGGGCATGCCCTCGTGGTACGAGAACGGCGCCACTTGGCAGGCTTCGTTCATGGCGCCAGAGTTCTTCTCGATGCACAAGGAACTCAACGGTTGGCCCGAACCCGCCAAAATCGACACAATCCAGGTGAGCAAGTTCAGCGAACTCACCAGCAACCCCGCCGGACTGCGCGAATGGCAGAGCCAGCTCGTGAGATTCAACAACGTATACTTCCAGAATGGCGGCACCGCCACATTCTCCGAATACAAGTCTTCGGGCGTTGACCAGAGCATTGTCGACGCCGACGGCTCGACACTCAACGTGCGCACCAGCGGATACTCCAACTTCTGGAACAAGACCCTCCCCAAAGGCAACTTCGACCTCGTCGCTATCGTATCATACTACAACTCGGCTTGGCAGCTCACAATGATCGACTATGCCGGTTGCATGAACATCGGAGACCCCACAGTGCCCAAGGGCTCGGAAACCAACCCCTGGACCGTTGACGAAGCTGTCGCTCTCGAGCAAGAGTCGTCGACCAACAGCGGATGGATCACCGGATACATCGTCGGCGCTGTCGCCCCCGAGGTGACCACCGTCACATCAAACGACGACGTCGAATGGTCGTCGACTCCCGTCCTCGGCAACACACTCGTCATCGGACAGACCGCCGACACCAAGGACATCAACAACGCACTCGTCATCTCGCTGCCCTCGGGAACCAAGTTCCAGGAACTCGGAAACCTCCCCTCAAATCCCTCCAACTATGGCAAACAGATTTGGGTCAAGGGTACTCTCGACAAATACATGGGCACCTACGGCATCACCGGCAACAAGGGCACCGTGTCAGAGTTCAAGATCGACGGCGTTGACAACGGCACCGACGACACCACAACCACCGACGGCGACGGCACCGAAGAATCGCCCTACAACGTCGAGCAGGTGATCGCCATGAACCCCAGCAGCACTTCTGTCGCCACCGAGAGCGGTGTATGGGTGTCGGGCTACATCGTCGGATGGGCTGACATGTCGTCGACCTACTACATCAACTCGACCACCGCACAGTTCAGCGTCCCCGCCACCATGAACACCAACATCCTCGTGGCATCCGACGCATCGTGCACCGACGTCACCAAGTGCATCGGCATCCAGCTCCCCTCGGGAACCGTGCGCAGCGGCCTCAACCTCGTCGACAACCCCGCCAACCTCGGCAAGAAAGTCGAAATCAAGGGCGACATCATGAAGTACTCGGGTGTAGCCGGCCTCAAGAACGCCACCGAATACAAGCTCAACGACAACAACGGCGGCGATACCGGCGGCGATGACAACCCATCGACCGGCGACGGCACCGGCACCGAAACAGCGCCCTACAGCTGCGCTCAGATCATCGCCCTCAACCCCACCAGCACTTCTGTCGCCACCGAGAGCGGCGTCTGGACCAAGGGATACATCGTCGGATGGGCAGACATGTCGTCGACCTACTACATCAACTCGACAACAGCCACATTCACCGTGCCCGCCACGATGAACACCAACATCCTGCTCGCCGACGACGCCTCGTGCACCGACGTCTCCAAGTGCATCGGCATCCAGCTCCCCTCGGGAACAGTGCGCTCTGCCCTCAACCTCGTCGACAACCCCGGCAACCTCGGCAAACTCGTCTCGCTCAAGGGCGACGTCATGAAGTACTCGGGCGTAGCCGGCATCAAGAACACCTCGGCATACACCTTTGACGGCGACACCGGCGACGACACCGGCGGCGACACAACCACCGACGCCGTGACATCACTCGACGTCACATTCGAAGGCTCGACAAGCCTCCCCACCGGATGGACCCAGAAGCAGCTCGCCGGCACCAAGACATGGCTCATCAAGACCTACAGCAGCAACAACTACGCCTCGATGAGCGGCTACGGATCGTCGACAGCCATCGACTCGTGGCTCATCTCGCCCGCAATCGACATGAGCAAAGTCTCGAGCAAAGTCCTCACATTCCAGACCCAGGGACGCAGCTACGGCGCCACCGGCACCGACTTCGAAGTCTATGTGCTCACCTCTGCCGACCCCTCGACAGCCACCCAGACCAAGCTCTCAGCCACCCTGGCAACGCTCCCCAGCGACGCCTTCTCAGACTGGACATCGTCGGGCAATGTCGACCTCAGCGCCTATAGCGGAACCATCTACATCGCCTTCCGCTACAACGCCGCCGCCAGCGACAACTACCCCACCTGGTGCGTCGACAACATCCTCCTCAACGCCAGCGCCTCGGCCCCCCGCCGCCACGCCCGCCGCTAACATCCCCCATCCCCCCATAAAAAAAGCGACACCCCGGTCGCTTTTTTTTGTTTTATGCCCCAATTTGGTTGACTGCTGATAGCCGCAGGATCCCCAATTTTATACCGTGCCTACCCAGGAATTTTCCGGTGTGTCAACTCCGAGAACACCCCACTGGGGGGTCAACCAATACGGACAAATCGACTAACAACAGTCAACCAAATCCGGGCAGGCACACACATTGCAAGCACCACATAGTCAGCGCCCAACCAACGTCGGAGACGTTGTAATCATTGTTAGCACCACATTGACAGCGCTAACACGCTGTCAATGTGGTGTGTGACGCCATTTGATTTGGCGCTACATCGGAGATGTTGCGCAACGTCTCCGACGTAGCGCGATGACGGGATGTCACGCACCCCACGTAGGTCGGCTATGATAGATGATGTGCTGGCGCACACCATCTATCATCACGCCGCCCAACATGGGGCTGACAATGGTGTCAACGTCTCCGACGTTGCAAAGTGCATGCTGGTATTTGCGATGCGGCAGCACAAGGGAGGGGGCGTGGCGGCGCGGGCGCTTTATTCTAAAAAAAGATTAAAATACTTGCCAGTCCCGAAATATTGTTATATCTTTGCACCGCAAAAAAGGCCAAGCGAGGCCAATCATATCCGCTTCAATAGCTCAGTCGGTTAGAGCATCTGACTGTTAATCAGAGGGTCGTTGG
>X1_Eurasian_Beaver__coassemble_64_pt1 | contig 16547 bp, 15 predicted proteins | sample X1_Eurasian_Beaver__metabat2_high_PE_005 | metagenome-assembled genome bin X1_Eurasian_Beaver
CAAAACCGTTTACAGCAGTTCGATTCTGCTAGGAACCTCAAAAGCCCGCTGAACGCGGGCTTTTTTTGTTGTCAACACTCGCCCTATTCACATTATTTTTGAGCCGTTTTAGCGCCTAAATGTTGGGGTTTGCCAAATTTTTTTTACCTTTGCAAATTATAATATAGCAGAAACTGAAAAATGGCACAAAAACCATCAATTCCTAAAGGAACAAGAGATTTCACGCCCCTCGAGACGGCGCGACGCGACTACATCTTCAACACCATTCGCGAAGTATTCGCGCTGTTCGGATTCAGCGCAATCGAGACTCCGGCAATGGAAAATCTGTCAACTCTGATGGGCAAATACGGCGAAGAAGGCGACAAGCTACTCTTCAAAATCCTCAACTCCGGCGACTGGACACGTCCTCTGGCTGACGGCGAATTCGACACCCGCGACGACGCCGGCGAACGCCTCTACACAAAGATGACAAACAAGGTCTCGGAAAAAGGCCTCAGATATGACCTCACTGTGCCATTCGCACGTTTTGTCGTGCAGCATCGCAACGAGATTCAGTTCCCATTCAAGCGCTACCAGATACAGCCCGTGTGGCGTGCCGACCGCCCGCAGAAGGGTCGCTACCGCGAGTTCTTCCAGTGCGACGCCGACATCGTAGGCTCTGACTCGCTCGTCAACGAGGTTGAGCTCATCCAGCTCATCGACGAGGTATTCAAGCGTCTCAAAATCAACGTCACAATCAAGGTCAACAACCGCAAGATTCTCGCCGGCATCGCAGAACTCATCGGTGCACCCGACAAGATCATAGACATCACAGTCGCCATCGACAAGCTCGACAAAATCGGCATCGACGCCGTCAACGAGGAACTGACTTCACGCGGACTCACCACCGAATCGGTCGAACGCCTCCAGCCCATCCTCGCCATAGACGGCGACACGGCTCAGCGCATCGACACCCTCGCCAAGCTGCTCGCCGAAAACGAGACCGGCACTCTCGGCGTCAACGAACTCAAATACGTGCTCGGGATGTCTGAAAAACTCGGCCTCAACGCACAGATCGAACTCGACGCCTCGCTCGCCCGCGGACTCAACTACTACACCGGCACCATCATCGAAGTCAAGGCTCGCGATGTCGCCATCGGCTCAATCACCGGCGGCGGACGCTACGACAACCTCACCGGCGTCTTTGGCATGCCCGGCGTCAGCGGAGTCGGCATCTCATTTGGCGCCGACCGCATCTATGACGTGCTCAACGCCCTCGACCTCTACCCCGACAATGCCAAGCCATCGGTGACCGTCATGTTCGCCAATCTGGGTGACGCCGAAGCTCTCGCGTCGATGCGCATACTCAAAGTGCTGCGTGCAGCCGGAATCCCCGCCGAGATTTACCCCGACAACGCCAAAATGAAAAAGCAGATGAACTTTGCCGACGCTACTTCGGCGCGTTTCGTCGCATTCATCGGCGAAAGCGAACTTGCCGACAACAAGGTGACCATCAAGAACATGGCATCGGGTAATCAAGCAACAGTAGAAATAGACAATATCATCGATGCCATCGCGTCGCTCAACTGAATATCATCACAAATCACTGCAAGCCTATAATTCACAAGGCCACAAAAACGAATATGAAAAAAATATCAGCCATACTAATCCTCCTCGTGTCACTCTTCGTGGCATCACCCGCCGCCCACGCCGAATTTCGCTGGGGCGCTACAGCGGGCATCAATGTGTCCAACCTGCACTTCAAGCAGGATCTCATCGACCTTGACCAGACCATCGGTTACTCTGCCGGCGTGATCGGCGAAAACATGTTCCCCGGCATCGGATTCGGCATCGACTTCGGATTCCTCTACAACCAGACCGGCGGCATCGCCAAACTTGGTCAAAAAGAAATTTGGTCGTCGTTAGGATACGGCAACGAGCGCATCTATCTGCACCAGCTGTCGATTCCCCTGCACCTGCGCTTCAAATACACCCGTCTCAACGGACTTGAAGACCGCATTGCACCCTTCGTGTTCGGCGGTCCCGAGTTCAACTTCAAACTCGCCAACTCAAAGTGCGACGCCATCAAATACTCCGGTGGCGACCTCGGCCTCACCGTCGGTGCCGGCGCCGAGCTCTACAAGCGCTGGCAAGTCAGCGCCGCCTACACATGGGGCATGACCTACGTCCTCAAGACCAAGCTCCTTGACGACTTCAGCGCCCAGACCCGTCAATGGACAGTGCGTGTCGCCTACTTCTTCTGATTTTCTCCAATTGTTCACAATATCAACCGCCGGACTCTTTGACGAGCCCGGCGGCGTTTTTTATTGGCATAATTGCCAGATTATTTGGATAATGTAGATTACACATGACCACGTCTCCGACGTTGTAAATAGGGGTTGGCTATAAGCTCGTTCCAATTTTGTCTTGTGAGGGATAATCGGCGGGGATTTGATACATAATCATTGATAAAGTCTATTTTCGATGATAAATTTCAATCAAAATTGTTTTGATAGTGTCAATGCGGTGCCAGACACAAGCAGATGTCGCGCTGTCACGTTTTTGTAGTTCGTCTAAAATTGCTATATTTGCACATGCAATTGCGCTAACTAAATAATTTCCCATCGAAAATACACTCAGGAAACTATGCCCTCCAACAACAAAATAGCACCCTCCATGCGCGACCGCCGCAGATGGCTCATCCACCTCGCGGCATTCTTCACCGTTGCCATCTGGGGTATATCGTTCGTCTCCACCAAAGTCCTTTTGGAAAACGGCATGGGAGCCGTCGAAATATACATCTATCGTTTCGCGATAGCCTATCTGCTGGTGCTCGCCATCAGCCACAAGCAATTTCGCGCCCACTCGCTGCGCGACGAGGGTCTGTTTGCACTTTGCGGCATCTGCGCCGGCTCAATCTATTTCATCGCCGAGAATACAGCCCTCGAATACACGCTGGCATCCAACGTGTCGCTGCTCACGGCACTGTCACCGCTCATCACTGCATTGCTCATCGGATTTTTCTACAAGGGCGAAAATCCCACGTGGGGCATGTTTGTGAGCTCACTAATAGCCTTTGCCGGAGCCGGTTGCATCATTTTCAATTCATCGGCGGCGCTCGAGGTGCATCCCATCGGCGACATCCTTTCGATTGCCGCGGCGTTCAGCTGGGCATTCTACAGTCTCATCCTGCGCAATGTCAGCGCCAACTACGACACATGGTTTGTGACACGCAAGACATTCTTCTACGGCGTGCTCACATCGCTGCCATTCCTGGCGTTCTCACCCAGTCTCAACAATCCGCTGGCGCTGATGCAGAACATTCACGTCGTCACCAACATTCTGTTCCTCGGCCTCATAGCCTCGCTGCTGGCATACATCATGTGGTCTAACTCAGTCAAATACCTCGGACCCGTGACCGCCAACAACTACCTCTATCTGCAGCCCATCGTCACCATGGTGGCGTCGGCGATACTCATCGAGGAGAGAATCACTGTGATGGGCGTCATCGGATGCGTCCTCATTATCGGAGGTCTCGTCATCGGCGACCGCGTGAGTCCGCAGAAGGACGGCGCGTCACACTAACCTTCACGCATAAATTCGATTTCGCCGACAATCATGCGCGCCAATTCGCGTGTGAGGGCATTGTCGCGTGCCAGCTCGGCTCGTGCCGGCGGCTCGCAAAAGTCGGGGTCGGCATACATCTTGTTGGCGAGCAGACGCATCACAAAGTAGCGTTCCAAATCTCGCTCAGAGTCGGCAAACGCGGTGGCAAGTTCACGCCAGAACTCGAGATTGCGCATCACCTTGAGACAAGCGACATCAATCTCCTCGACACCCTTCATGGCGCGCACCATATCTTTGGCGCGCGCGAGATCGACACGCCCGGCATCCATCAGCATGGGCGCTATCAGACGGCTCTCGCGGGTGGTGTCATTTGCCCACAGCGCCATCGCCAGATCGTCGTCGATTCCGACACGCGCGGCAATCTCGGTGATTTGGGGCAGGTTGAGCCCGAAGACGATGCGATAGGGAGCGCCGGCACGACGCATCACATCGGCGACTACGCCGTTGCGCATCGCGAAAAAGTCTCTTTTGATCGACTGCATGGGGTTGAACGCAGTCGGTTTGTCGTTATTTTCGGTCATTTTGATTCTGATACTGTGGATTCGTAGTGCAAAATTAACTCATAGTCGCCAAACAATCAAGCGCCGGACGCCGTTTTAAGTAAGAACCGCGCTTCGCGGCTCGACACAAACCTCGTTCAATCACACATCAACACCACAAATATGAAATACATTCGTCTATTGTTCAGCGCCATCGCATTGACTGCAGTGCTCGCGAGCTCGGCACAGAGCAGCGTCGTTCCCACCGGAGCGGTTGCCGAAAAATTCGCGCAGATCGCCGGAGGCCCCGGAATCGTCACCGCCGGGTCGGTCGACGAGTCGGAGTTGCCCACCGATGCCGCCAAGTTTGTCAGCGCCAATTTCCCCGGTGCCACAGTCACCTCGCTCATCAAGAATTTTGTCAAGGACACCTACAATCTCACCCTCTCCAACGGCGTGAAACTCGTCTTTGATGCCAAAGGCAAAGTTGACAACATCGTCATGCCCGACCTGCAGACCGTGCCCGCCAAGGCTCTTGCCGACATCCTTCCCGCCAAGGCTGTCAAACACCTCGAGAAGAGCGGATACATCAACCAAGTCTACGAAATCAAGAAAGCCCAGGATCGCGGATTCTCGGTGTTCTTGCTCAACAACACCCCGCCGCAGATGATTTTTGACATCGACGGCACCTTTCTTATCCTCGCCCAATAGATTCATGACGAACAACACATGCCGTGCATAAAACAGCAAGAGAGGCACAGTCCCATGCGGACTGTGCCTCTCTCAATTTATAGGAGTGCTGTTATTTTTTCAGAGTGCCGATTTCACTTCTTCGAAGGCTGCGCCGAGACCGCCGTGGTCTTTGCCGCCTGCCTGGGCAAATCCGGGCTGACCGCCACCACCGCCCTTGATGTGCTTGGCGGCTTGACGCACGAGAGTTGACGCGTTGAGACCCTTCTTCACGAGGTCGTCGGTGAGTGCCACGGTCAACAGGGGTTTGCCCGACGGATCGACGGTAGCGGCGATGAACGCGGTATTCTCAGACGAATCTCTCTTGACGCCCATGGCGACGTTCTTGACAACCTCGGGGAGACGCACGCCTGAGAGTTTCACGAGCTTGATGTCGTGCACCTTCTCAGCCTTGCCGAGCACCTCGGCAGTGAGGATGTTGACGCGTTCTTCGAGGGCTTCCTGCACCTGACGCTTGAGGTCGGTGTTCTCGTCGATGAAGCGGCGCAGCGCCTGGAGCACGTCGGGAGCGTTGTTGAACATCGCGCCAATCTGACGCATGGTGTTCTGCATGTAGTCCACAAAGTCTTCGGTGGCGCCGGCGGTGATCGCCTCGATGCGACGGATGCCGGCGGCAATGCTGCTCTCGGACACAATCTTGATCATGCCGATGTTGCCGGTGTTGGATACGTGAGTACCGCCGCAGAGTTCGACAGAGTCGCCAAAGCGGATGACGCGCACTTCGTCGCCATATTTCTCGCCGAAGAGTGCCATGGCGCCCATTTCCTTGGCGCGGGCGATGGGCACGCAACGGTTTTCGTCGAGGGCGATTGCCTCGCGCACGCGGCGGTTGGCAAGGTGCTCAACCTTTGAAATCTCCTCGGGAGTGAGTTTCTGGAAGTGCGAGAAGTCAAATCTCAGCACCTCGGCAGACACATACGAGCCCTTCTGCTCCACATGTTCGCCCAGCACCTCGCGGAGTGCCTGGTGCAGGAGGTGGGTGGCAGAGTGGTTGCAAGCCACGGCACGACGGGCGTCAACGTCGATGGCGGCGGTGAATGTCGACTCGGGGTTGGTGGGGAGCTTGGTGGCCATCTGCACACCCACGCCGTTCTCGCGCTTGGTGTCGAAGACTTCGATCACCTCTCCGGTGGCGTCGTCGGTGAGTGTGCCACGGTCACCGACCTGACCACCCATCTCGGCATAGAAGGGCGTCTTGTCGAGGATTATCTGGTAGAACTCGCGGTTCTTTTGCTTGACGTGACGATAGCGGAGGATGCGGGCATTGACGCTGTTGTGGTCGTATCCCACAAACTCTTCCTCGCCTTCGTTGACGATAACCCAGTCGGATGCTTCGACAGCGGCGGCATTGCGGGCGCGAGCCTTCTGCGCTGCCATTTCCTTGTCAAATCCCGCTTTGTCAAGTGTCATGCCGTTCTCCTTGAGGATGAGTTCGGTGAGGTCGAGGGGGAATCCGTATGTATCATAGAGTGTGAATGCCTCGACACCCGAAATCTCGGTCTTGCCATCCTTGCGGGCGGCAGCGATTGCCTGGTCGAGCATTACGATGCCCTTGTCGAGGGTGCGGAGGAATGCCTCTTCCTCTTCCTTGATGACCTTCATGATGAGCTCGCGCTGAGCCTTGAGTTCGGGATAAGCCTCGCCCATGCTGTCGATGAGGGTGTCGACGAGACGGTAGATGAACGCCGACTTCTGGTCAAGGAAGGTGTAGGCATAGCGCACGGCACGGCGCAGGATGCGGCGGATGACGTATCCAGCCTTGGCGTTTGATGGCAGCTGCGAGTCTGCGATTGAGAACGCGATGGTGCGGATGTGGTCGGCGATGACGCGCATGGCGATGTCGACCTTGGGGCTCTCGCCGTATTTCATGCCCGAGAGTGCCGAAATCTTGGCAATCATGGGGGTGAACACGTCGGTGTCGTAGTTTGAAGTCTTGCCCTGGAGAGCCATGCAGAGACGCTCAAATCCCATGCCGGTGTCGATGACCTTGGCGGGCAGCGGCTCGAGCGACTGGTCGGCGCGACGGTTGTACTGCATGAACACGAGATTCCAGATTTCGATCACCTGGGGATGATCCTTGTTGACGAGCGACGCGCCCGACACCTCGGCACGCTCGGCGTCGCTGCGCAAGTCGATGTGGATTTCGGAGCAGGGACCGCAGGGACCGGTATCGCCCATTTCCCAGAAGTTGTCCTTCTTGTTGCCGTTGATGATGTGGTCTTCGGGAAGGTGCTTGAGCCAGATTTGGGCAGCTTCTTCGTCACGTCCAAGACCTTCGGGTTCATAGCCTTCGAATACTGTGGCATAAAGACGCGAGGGGTCGAGTTTGAGAACATCCACAAGATATTCCCACGCCCAGTCTACAGCCTCTTTCTTGAAGTAGTCGCCAAACGACCAGTTGCCCAGCATCTCGAACATGGTGTGGTGATATGTGTCCATACCCACCTCTTCGAGGTCGTTGTGCTTGCCGCTGACGCGAAGGCACTTCTGCGAATCCGCGACGCGAACATATTTTGGGGCTTTGTTGCCGAGGATGATGTCCTTGAACTGGTTCATGCCGGCATTAGTAAACATCAGAGTAGGGTCGTCCTTGATGACCATGGGAGCCGAGGGCACAATCTGGTGACCCTTGGAGCTGAAAAATTCCTTGAATGATTCGCGGATTTGCTTTGAAGTTAGCATGGGATATCTTGTTATTTTAATAATTTACTATGTAAAATGAATATTTGGTTGATTTTTTTGTCAATTCAAGGTGCAAAAATAGTTTAAAGTTATTATTTTTGCAAGAAAATCAAATGCCATTATCGGTTAAACTCAAATAAAACCGCCATGGACTCGATAAACAAGAAATATTATAAGATTCGCGAGGTTGCCGAATTGCTTGGCATTCCCGCCACCACGTTGCGTTTCTGGGAGAACAAGTTCACCATCATCAAGCCGCGCCGCAACGAGCACGGCACACGTTTCTACACTCCGTCAGACATTGAAACCATCAAGATGATTCACTACTATGTCAAGGACAAGGGACTGAAACTCGACGCGGCGCAAGAACTGATTTCGAAAAATCGCAACGGCTTGAGTCACCGCTACGAGGCGGTAGAGCGTCTGCACGGCATCCGCGCCACTCTGGTGGAGATGCTCAACAGTCTCAACTCGCGCGCACGCACGCCCAAATGACCTGCAGCGACACATTCCGCCAGCCATCCGCTTCATACACCAACAAGCCGAAGTTTTCCCCATGGACAACTTCGGCTTGTTAGATTGTTATTCTCGCCCTTCTTGAGGCAGAGAAACAATGCGCGGAAATCTAATTATTTGCCGGCGATAGAGTCTGAAACGGTCAAGCGAGCACGACCTTTGGCACGACGACGAGCCAAAACTTTGCGTCCCTCGGGGGTAGACATTCTCTCACGGAAACCGTGCTTGTTAACTCTCTTTCTGTTAGAAGGTTGAAATGTTCTTTTCATTGTCTTATATGATTTTCTTGTTATTGTTCACAATTCGGAGTGCAAATTTAATAATAATTTTTCGAACTGGCAAATATTATTGGGTTACACGTCCAAAAAATCAATAATTAAGCCATTTTAAGATACCGGAACGATGCCGATACCGGGGCGGTCGGGGATGGTGACCTTGCCTTCGACGATTTTGATGCCGTCAAAGATGTCGTTGGCAATGAGCAAGTTGCCATCGAGGTCTGCCCAATCGACCATGGGTGCGAGCTGCGCGGCAGCGGTCACGGCACACGATGTCTCGGTCATACAGCCGAGCATCACTTTCATTCCCAGCGACTTGGCGAGAACTGCCATCTTGTATGCCTCGTGCAGGCCGGTCGACTTCATCAGCTTGATGTTGATGCCGTCATAGGCTTGGGCGGCGCGGCGCACATCGGGGAGACGCTGCATGAACTCGTCGGCGATGATGGGCAGCGGCGATCGTTCGCGCAACCATGCGGTGTCGTCGATATTTGCCTTGTCCATGGGCTGTTCGACAAACAGACAGTTGCGTTCGGCAAGCCAGTGGCACATCTCGAGCGCCTTTTCCTTGTCGTTCCAACCCTGGTTGGCATCGACACAGATGGGCACATCGGGGCGCACGGCTCGCAGCGCGTTGACAACCTCCTTGTCGTGGTCGAGACCCATCTTCACCTTGATGACCTTGTAGGGCGCGGTCTCCTCAATCTTGGCGCGCATCTCGTCGGGATTGGCGTCATAGCTGATGGTGAACGATGTGTTGGGGCAATTGTCGGGATTGAGTCCCCAGATTTTGTACCAGGGCTGACCCATGATTTTGCCCAGCAGGTCGTGGAGCGCAATGTCGACCGATGCCTTGGCGGCGCGGTTGTCGGGAGCGACAGAATCCATATACTCATGGATGTCCTCGATACGGAACGGGTCGTTGAACTGGCTGAGGTCGAGTTTGGAGAGGAAGTTGGTCACCGACTTGACATTCTCGCCGAGGTAGGGAGGCATCGACGCCTCGCCGTATCCGGTGATGCCGTCGCACGTGAGGCGCACCTGGACACCGGGGGTAGTCGTGCGCTGGTTGCGAGCGAGGTTGAACGAGTGACGCAACTTGAGTTCGTAGGGCTCAAAAGAGAGGTTGAGGCGGCCGGGAACGGCGGTGCGCTTGGTGGCGCTATCGACAGCCGAGAACGACACGGGTGCCACGGCAAGCGCGGCTCCGATGGCTGTTGTCTTGAGAAAATTTCTTCTATCCATTTCTAATTCTGTTTTCAGGTGCATGCCACATTGTATATGTGCATGTCACATCTTTAATAATAACGTCTGGCGCGGCACATTTATTTGCCACGCCGACGACGTTTAAAATTATTTTTCAAAATACCACGGATGTTCGGCAACGCGAGTGATGCCATATGTCCCTTCGCTGCCGTGGATGCGCGCGGCGTGGAAGAATGGTGTAGTGAGATAGTTGTCGGCCTTGGGATCGACGCTGTTGACCTTGACGCGGCCCGATGAGTGGATGTACTCGCCATCCTTGTCATAGATGCACACGTGTGTCACTCTGCCGGTCTTGGCGTTGCCAAAGAAGAGCAGGTCGCCAGGCTGGCAAGTGCGCCAGTCCTGTGGCTCGATGCGTTTGCCGGTGAGCGCCTGTTGCGAGGCGTCGCGCAGCAGAATGATGCCGTTGGCAAAGTAGGTTGTTTTTGCCAATCCCGAGCAGTCGAGCATCTTGATTGACGCCCCACCCCAGAAGTATGGCGAACCCATCATCGAATATGCGAGGTCGAGAATCTTGTTGGCATCGAAGGGTTGAGCCGCCCATTCGTCAAAGGGTGCCACTTCGGATGTTTCCACCCATCCTTGACGGCCGTCGGGCAATGTCACGAGCACACGCTTGGCGCTGTCTGCAATTTCGCCCTCGACGATATCACCGAGGATGAGGTCGGTGACAACGTCACGCACACCCGATGCGTCGGGTGAGTTGAAGGCGTGAGTCTGATATGTCGCGGTGACGATGAGTCGCTTGGCCTTGCGCCAGTCGGCGAGCTGCTGCGGAGTGCGCGGCACAACACCGGTTTCGTTGATATATGAGATGTATCCGTCGGGGGTCTGCACGCGCCACCACGAGCCGACACGCTCGAGCACACGCAGGGGAGTGCCCAAATATGCCTGAGTCGCCATCTCTGACGAGTGCGATGCCTCGGTCTTCATGTTGGCGACCGAAAGCTTCACCTGCGCCCAATCGTCGGCGGGCATCACCACGAGGCTGTCGACATACGCCACAGCTGCGCTGTCGAGGGCAGCCACGAGCGCGTCGTGGGTCGACTGTTCCGACATTTTTCCGGTGAGTACCACCGTTTTCTTTTTTCCTTTCTTGGCATTGACCTCATAGACCTCCTGACGTTTGTCGGGAACGTACTTGGCCTTGATGTTGCCTACTATCTCGTTGGCGTCCTTGACATTGTCGCGTGCCACAGAGGGACAAACGAGCGCGATGACGCTGATAATGGTCAACAGTGTTTTCTTCATGTTGCAATCAATGATTTTTGTGGGTTAAACTATTCAAAACTACTAATTAGGGATAATTTACTTGACGTTTTTGAATACGTCAAAGGCTTTGATGATCTCGAGTTTCTGGTTCCATCGTGGATAGAACAGATTGCCCTTAGATGTCTCTACCTCACCCAGCTGCGAGTCTACGGTCTCGGAGCGGATGAACCGCTTGGGAGGAAAGAACTCGCCGCACACGCCCTTGTTGGCACGCAGACGATAGGTGTCGAGTCCGGTGGCGTAGAAGTCGCGGGCAGCCGCGGTGGGCGCGTTGCTGTAGATGCCGAACGACGGGTCGACAGGCACCCAGCCCACGCCTTCGAAGTAGACCTCTGCCCAGTCATGGAGATTTTTCTCGCCGGGATGCAACATCCATCCGCTCTCCCAACGGGCAGGAACGCCCAGCGAGCGCATCAGTGAAATGTAGAGAAGTGCCACCTGGCCGCAGTCGCCATGATGTTCATCGACAACATATTGCGGGATGCACTCAATGGTGCTGTACTCGCGCGCGCCTCCCCACGGATAGTTGGCGGCGATGTATTCAAACACCTTCTGGCTCTGCTTCAGCGGATTTTTCTCGTCGCCCACAATCTTGTAGGCGAGCTCGGTCATGTCGACGATGTGCGGCGCTTCAAAGGCGGTGTACTTCTTGTAGAGCTCCGAGTCCTTTTTGTAGTTTCCGGCAACGGCGTTGATGAACGACGGAGACTTGTGGTTTGCCATCGAGATGTAGTTGCAGACATACTCAAAGTGAGTTGTCTTGCCCTCGACGACAGGTTGCTGGAAGTAGATGGTGTTGTGGCACGAGCGGTCGAGGCCCGACACAACATATTCGGCGGGGAATGCTGACTCAACATTGACCCACGGCTGCGAACCGTCGATGACAAACGGCAGCGGCATCCACACGCGCAGTGTATCGCCCTTGAGGTCGTCGGCGTATGGCACGTCGATGCTGAACCGATATTTGAACGATGTCGCTGTCTGGCGGTTGCGAGCCTCGTTCTTGAGTATTGTGTCGACCACGGCAAGACGCATCGGCGAAGCCGCCGCACCCCTACCAGACCACCCGCTGCGAGCGGGGTCGAGCAATCCGAGATTGCGTATGCTCTTGCGATGCACCCTGTCGACTCCATCGATGTTTTTCATCTCAATGTAGTGCTTGGCAGCATACAGGCGCAGCGAGTCGGCGGTCAACTGCTCTCCATATCGCGCCCGAAACAAGGGCAAAGCCTCGTCAACAGTGAGGCTGAAGTCGGACAACAAACGACCCTTGACGGCTGTCGCCGAGTCGTTCTCGAGCGGCATGGGCTCGGTTGCCGCCGCGCACACGACGCCGGCGGCAAGAAGCAGGATTGATGATGCAAACTTTTTCATAAGTAAACGATTGGAGGTTGATTGGCTTATTGATATACGGTGCATCTCAGCGTCCGCACACCTCGGCTATGACATTCTTGATGTCGGCGCCCAGCTGCTCGGCGGCGTCCATGGTAGACGCCTCAGAATAGATGCGGATGATGGGCTCGGTGTTGGATTTGCGCAGGTGCACCCACGAATCGGCGAAATCAATCTTCACGCCGTCAATATCGGTGATTTTCTCGCTGGCAAATTTATCCTTGACAGCCGAGAGGATGGCATCGACATCGAGGTCGGGCGTGAGCTCGATTTTGGTCTTGGCGATGGCATACGCAGGATATTCCTTCTTGAGTTCGCTCACCTTCTTGCCCTTCTTGGCGAGGAGGGTCAGGAACAACGCCACGCCCACGAGAGCGTCGCGGCCATAGTGGAGCTCGGGGTAGATGACTCCGCCATTGCCCTCGCCGCCGATGACGGCACCAATCTTCTTCATGAGAGTGGTGACATTGACCTCTCCGACAGCAGATGCCTGGTATTCGCAACCATGGGCGGCGGCGACATCACGCAGTGCGCGCGACGAGCTGAGGTTTGAAACAGCGGCGCCGGGAGTGTGCGAGAGGATGTAGTCGGCAACGGCAACCAGCGTGTATTCCTCGACAAACATCTCGCCATTTTCCATGACGATGGCGAGGCGATCGACGTCGGGGTCAACCACAAAGCCCACATCGGCAACGCCCGACTTCATGACGTCGGCGATGGCGGTGAGGTTCTCGGGAATGGGCTCGGGATTGTGCGAGAACTGTCCGGTGGGATCGCAATTGAGTTCAACGACCTTGCTGACACCCAGCGCCTTGAGCAGCTGTGGAATCACCACGCCACCCACCGAGTTGACGGCGTCGACGGCGACAGTGAAGTTGGCAGCCTTGATTGCCTCGACGTCCACCAGACCGAGGTTGAGCACCATGTCGATGTGCTTGCGGTTGTATGTCGTATTCTTGTAGTGATGACCCAGGTCGTCAACCTCGGCGAAGTCAAAGGTCTCGTCCTTGGCGATTTGCAGCACCTCGGCACCCTCGGCGGCAGACAGGAATTCGCCATGCTCGTTGAGGAGCTTGAGGGCGTTCCACTGCTTGGGGTTGTGCGAGGCAGTGAGGATGAGACCGCCGCAAGCCTTCTCTTCGGTGACGGCAATTTCGGTGGTGGGAGTCGATGCCATGCCTATGTCGACAACATCAAATCCCATGCCCATGAGCGTGCCGATGACGACATCGCGCACCATGGGGCCCGAGACTCGGGCGTCATATCCCACGACGATAACGCGGTTGTCGCGAGTGGTTGTGCGTTTGATAAATGTGGCGTAAGCTGCTGTAAACTTGGCAACGTCGACCGGAGTCAGCGAGTCGCCGCACTTTCCGCCGATGGTTCCTCTGATACCGGAGATTGATTTGATTAGGGTCATATTATAAATAGTAGAGTTATATCTGGAATAATGAATGATAGCAAGCGATGAGGCTCAAGGTTAAGATTTTAGAGGAACGAGAGACTGTCAGTGCAAATGCGCGATTGGTCCGATCATGAAAAATCAGACCAATCGGACAATGCTTTTGCTCAAGTCTTGAGCTTGTAGTATCTGATGCGATAGAGGTAGGGCACGACATACGACATTTCGTCGTAAACGCCATACTGACTCTTCACCACCAGATTGATTTTGCTGTCGATGGGGACAAGCGCCAAGGGAAGCTGGATGCCCGAGCCCCACTGATAGGTCGACTCGAGTGTATAGTTGTTGTAACGGAACCAGCAGTTGGCATACGACATGTCTGCCTCGTTGCCCTCGCCTTCGGGGAGTTCTCCGTCATCGTATGACGAAAGGGCATAGCGGGTGAATCGGAAGTAGATGATCTGGTCGTCTGTGGCAAAGTTGCCGGGAGTGCCGAGCTCTTCGACCTGCATGTACACATTGTGGTCTTCATCAAGGGGATAATACGGAGCATTCTCGCCGACCTCAAAATTGAAAGTCGAATCGGCGGGAATCTCGTTGGAGACACGCTGGTCGGCGAGATAGCAGTTGACATACTTGTTCTCGTCCGACAGCAGTTCGGCATAAGTCTTGGAGTCGCTGCACGACGTCACGGCGATTGCCGCTGCCGACACCGCTCCAAAGACCATGGCTGTTTTCAAGATTTGTTTCATTATATAATATGTGAATGTTTTGCCAAGCAAAAATATGGTAAATGTGATGATTGGTGCCCTGTGGCGCGTCACATCTTTTCTTCGGTTGATTCTTCGCTCTCGGTGAAGCGTTCGAGGTTGGTGGGCATCAGCGCCTCGAAAGTGGCGATGCACTCTTCCATTGTGCCGTGGAACTCGCCGCCGGCGGCATTCTTGTGACCGCCGCCGCCAAAGTACTGCTCGCACAACAAGTCGACGCGAAACTTGCCAACACTGCGCATCGACACCTTGATATACTCCTTCTCCTCGCGGAAGTACGCGCTGTAGACAATGCCAGGGATGGCGAGCGGTTTGTTGACCAGACCCTCGGTGTCGCCCTTGGCATAGTGGAAGCTATTGAGCTCGTCGCGGGTCAGCGCCATGTAAGACGCCTTGTAGTCGCGGAACACATGCATCTTCTCGCTCAGAGCATACCCATTGATGCGCAGACACGACTCGCTGAAGGTGTCAAAAATCAGCTTGCACAGCTTCACGCGGTCTGCCCCATGCGCCACAAGGTCGGCAACCGCCAGATAGATCGACGGATTGTTGGCGTTGTAGGTGAAGTTGCCCGTGTCGGTCATCATGCCCGTCAACAGACAGTCTGCTGCCTCGGCATCGATATAACAATCGAGTCCCAGGGAGCGAAGTACATCATAGACGAGTATCGAGGTCGACGAACTCTCGGGGTGCGAAATCATCACGTCGACAAAATTCTCGGGATTCTCGTGATGGTCGATCATCACCTTGGGAGCATTGCACTCGAGCAATACGCGCTCGAGCTTGTCGACACGCTTTGACGCGTTGAAGTCCAGACAAATCACAAGGTCGGCGCCACGGAATCGTCCTACTGCCACATCGCCATAGCGCGAATAAGGCATCAGACGGTCAAAACCGGGCAAGAACGCCAGCGTCTTGGGCGTCTCATCGGGAGGAATCACCGTCACATGGCGACCCATCGAGCGCAACACATGCGCCAGACCGAGCGCCGAGCCGATAGCGTCGCCATCGGGCACAAAATGACAAGTGATGACAATGCGACGAGCCTCGCCAATCAGCGCGTTGAGCCGGGCAAGAGCCGACGGGTCAAGATTGTGAATCGACGCCGCCGCGCCCGTCGCGCCAAATGGCATCGACGCGCCCACAGCGCCCCTGAGACGGGCTATTGTGTCCTTGTCAAAAGCTGTATGCATCTTTGTCTGTATTTTAAGCTACAAAGATACACAAAATGCGCAAAATTCCATCACCCCCACAAACATTTTTACAGTGATTAACTTACAACATCTTTATAAACAAAAAAATGCCTCGGCTGAACCGAGGCATTTGATATGGGGATTTGGGAGTGTCGGGGGGGGTTAGAACCAGCGCACGATGGCGAAGTCCTGACGGTGGGGCAGGAGCGAGTTCTTGGGATACATGCGCAGTCCGAGACGGAAGACGCCTGCCTGCTTGACGGTGACTTCGAGGTGATAGGTGACGATGTCGCCCACTTGCTTGGTGACGGTGAAGGGATAGACTTTGTAGAGTTTTTCCTCGCCGTTCTCAACGCGGTAAACGACTTCCTCGACTGCCACGTCGGTGCCGAGACCGTTGGTGTTGAGGGCAACCTCTGTAACTTTGACGTCACCGGCAGCGTTGGTGACAACCTCAGAGCGAGTGACGTCGAGCACCTGTACGCCATCCCAGGCGCTGAGCACGCGCTGTTTCCAGTCGACGATTTCGCGGGCCTTGGCAAAGTTGTTGGCGGCAAGCATGGTGTTGCGTTTTGCCTCTTTGTTGTAGAAGCGTTCGATGTAGTCGTCGATCATGCGCTTCATGGTGAAGATGGGCGCGATCTTGCCGATTGAACGCTTGATATACTGAATCCATTCGGGCGAGTAGCCGAGCGAGTTCTTGGCGAAGTAGAGGGGAACAATCTCGTTTTCGAGCATCGATTAGATGGTGGCTGCGTCGAGTTTGTCCTGCTGTGCCTGGTCGGTGAAGGTGCGTTTGTCGGTGAGAGCCCAACCGGCGTCTTCGGCGAGGCGATAACCTTCGTACCACCATCCGTCGAGCACCGAGAAGTTGAGCACGCCGTTCATCTCTGCCTTTTCGCCAGATGTACCAGATGCCTCGAGGGGGCGTGCGGGGGTGT
>X1_Eurasian_Beaver__coassemble_68_pt1 | contig 16111 bp, 11 predicted proteins | sample X1_Eurasian_Beaver__metabat2_high_PE_005 | metagenome-assembled genome bin X1_Eurasian_Beaver
CCAACGGGCACATTTGAAATATTTATGCCTATACAGTGAATCATGCCTGGGTGATGGGCATCTCGATTCTGAAGATGGTGGCGACGGAGGGGGTGGAGGATTTGACGAAAATGGAACCGCCGTGGTATTGCTCGACGATGCGCTTGGCGAGGGCGAGCCCCAGTCCCCAGCCGCGTTTTTTGGTGGTGTAGCCGGGGTTGAAGACGGTTTTGAAGTTTTTGCGCTGGATGCCTTTGCCGGTGTCGCACACCTCGATGACGGCGTGGTTGCCGTCGCGCATGGTCGAGACGTTGATGTCGCCATGACCTTCCATGGCGTCGACAGCATTCTTGATGAGGTTTTCCATCACCCATTCAAACAGTGGCGCGCTGATCGAGACAGGCAGTTTTTCGGTGGTGAAGTCGGTGGTGAACTTGATGCGCGGAGAGATGCGCGTCGCCATGTAGGACGCGGCGTGGCGCACGATTTCGCCCAGATCCTCGGGTTCCATCTGCGGTTTGGAGCCAATCTTGGAGAATCGCGAAGCAATGGTGCTCAGGCGATTGACATCCTTGGACATCTCGGCGCATGTGTCGGCGTCTACGCCCATGTCGGGCAGCAGCTCCATCCATGCCATGAGCGACGAGATGGGTGTTCCCAGCTGATGAGCCGTCTCCTTCGACAGTCCCACCCACACCTTGTTCTGCTCTGCCTTTTTGGTAGTCACCACGGCAAAATAGACGATGGCGAGGAACACAATCATCACCAGCAACTGCACATAAGGGAAATAGCTGAGGCGCTTGAGCATCGTCGAATCTTCGTAGTAGAGATGTTGGAACACGTCGTCGCCTATCTGGATGTTGATGACATTGGGACCGTGGGACAGGTCGTTGAGCTTGTCGTTGAGAAACTTGGCATTGACCTCCGAGAGTTCGCCGGGATTGAGCGAGTCGACCGGCTCGGGGAGTTCAAAGTTGCGGTAGCTGATGATGCGTCCGCCGTCGTCGGTGAGCAGCACGGGGATGGTGGTGTTGCCCTCGATGATGCGCAGCAAGAAATCGATGTCGGTGACGCCCATGTGGGTTGACGCAGTGCTGTCGTCGGCAGCCTCAACCTCCATCGACAGCTGGTTGACAATCTCCTTGGTGGCATCTGCCCATATCTCCATGCGCTCGCGCTCGCGCGCCGACAGGTCCTTGACAAGGTCGTTGGATGCGAATAGGAATGCCGAAACCACCACGGCGGCGATCATCAAAAAAACTATCTTGCCATAGCGGCGAAGGTCGTAAACGTTGCTCATTGCGGCGGACTGGGTTAAAAATTTGAGGTTGAATACACAAAAGTAATACTTTTTTTTGAGGTAAGGACGAAATATGTTAATTTTGTCATCGTAAATCTCCCCGCATTATAGCACACACTCAACCAAAAGCCGGCGCGGGGCGTTATACTTTAACATTCGTTGGCATTGACATCAAGCCGTCTGTCCCGAACACGTTCAACTGACCCAGTATTTCATCATTCATTCATTTTTCTCACACTTTGACACTCGTCCGACATCTCAGAAACATATCCAAAGCCGTGGCCTTCACCATGTTGGCCATATTCCTGCTCATTGTCGGAACGGTGATGATGGTCTATTCGCCGTGGTTCCAGGACGCCATGCGCGTCAAGGTTGTGGCGTTGCTCAACCGAGACCCGCACACCAAGTTTGGCCTCGACAGCTTCCGTCTCTCATTTCCCCTCAACATCGAGATCGAGGGGCTGACGATGGCGACCGACGGCGACACTCTCATACGCGCCAAACGTTTTGACGGACAAGTCGCCGTGCTGCCGCTGATATTCGGCGAGGTCTACATCGACAGCGCCACTCTCGTCGACGCTCGCTACAAGATGGGCAACCACGACTCGCTGACGTGCATCATCCTCGATGCCGGGCGCGTCGACATCAACCCCGCCAAGGTCAAGCTCTCGCCCATGCAAATAGACCTCAAGCGCGGCGCGATTTCAGACGCCACGGTAGACATCTGGCTCAACCCCATCGACACGATGCCGCCCACCCCGCCCACTCCCGCCACCGCGCTCAATGTCAACGTCGAGGACCTCGACATCCACAACCTCACATACCGCATGAACATGCTGCCCTCGATCGACTCGCTGGGCACGACCATAGGCACGGCGCACCTCTCTGACGCCAAAATCGACCTCAAGGAGCAGACCGTCGACATCTCCAGGTTTGTCGGCGACCACCTCTCGGCTGCCTACATCGCCGCCGACTCGCTGACATCGGCACGCGTGGCGCGAGAGCAGGCGCCCCACCCCACCCCGGTCGACACCTTCAAGACTGAGCCCTGGACCGTCAGCATCAAGAAACTCGACTGCAAGGAGTCGCGCGCGCTCTACACCACTCGCGGCGTCACCCCCACCGCCGGCTTTGACCCGGCATACATCGCCCTCGACTCGCTGTCGCTCACCATCGACAACTTCTACAACCGTCAGGAGATTGTCAAACTGCCGCTCACCGTCAGCGGACTCGAACGCTGCGGCGTGTTCCTCAATGCCAACGGCACACTCGCCATCGACGCCGACGGGCTGACATTCGACGACATCACCCTCAGCACCGCCAACGGCACCTGGGGCAGCGTCAACGGATTTCTTGGCATCGCCAATCCCGACGACATGACGCTCTCGGTCGACGCCTCACTCGACGCCATGCCCTCTGACATGGCACTGATGTTCCCCGTGGCGGGCACCTACATCAAGCCACTGCTTCCCGACAAGCACATCAGCCTCACTGCCGTTGCCAACGGCTCGATGAACAATCTCAACATCGAGAAACTCAAGGTCGACGCCGGCGGATACCTCGGGCTCAACGCCTCGGGCAACATCAAAAACGCCATGACACCCGCCACGATGAGCGGCGACGTGAAGTTTGACGGCACCCTTGCCAATGCCCGTCCGTGGTCGTCGATGTTCCTCCCCGCCGACGGCTCGGTCATCGTGCCGCCGCTCACCGTCACCGGCAACGCGCGATTTGCTGCCTCGGGCTACAGCGGCGGATTCACCGCCCGCACCATGAAGGGCACTCTCGCCGCCCAGGGCGCACTCCACGGCAAAGGCAACATCTATGAGGCTGACATCACCGCCAACGAATTTCCCGTCAATGCGTTCATGCCCAATCTCGGCGTCGGAAACGTCACCGCCAAGATTGCCGCCAAGGGTCAGGGATTTGACTTCACCAGAGCCGATGCCGTGGCAAATGTCGACATGCAAATCGCCGGCATCGAGTACCAGGGCACACGCTACACCGACATTGACGGCACAGTCACCCTCTCCGAAAACCACCTCACCGCCGACCTCAAATCGGCGAACCCCGACCTCGACTTCTCGCTCTCTGCCGAGGGTACATTGCTGCCCGACGCCTACGACCTGCAGGCGTCGATCGACGGTCGCTCCATCAACCTCAAGACCCTCAAGGCAAGCGAGACCGACGCCACTGTCAGCGTCGACGCCAGCGTCACGGCATCCTACGAACCCAAGTCGGGAGCCATCGACGCCAAGTTGCGTGTCAACGAGCTCAACTACTCGGCACCTCCGCTCTCGGCGATATACATCGACGACGTGACCATGTATCTCAACTCCAACGACTCGGTGACCAACGTCTCGGTGCGCAACCGCGACCTGTATGCCTACTTCAGCTCGCCCAACTCGCTCGACAGCCTCGCCACCCGATTCTCGCGCACAATGACCACCCTCGACGCGCAGGTACAGCGCCGCCATCTCGACATCGTGGAACTGCAGCAACAGTTGCCGCGCTTCAACCTCGACATCGACGGCGGCCGCGACAATCTGCTGACACAGACCCTCGCCGACAGCGACATATCGTTCAGGAAACTCTCGATCACCGCCTCAAACGACACCATCGTCTCCCTCGACGCCGACATGCTGGGGTTGCGCGCCGGCGACATCAAGATGGACACCATCTGCTTCAACGTCATCCAGACCGGCAATCGCCTCGACTACATCGCCCGCGTCAGCAACCGTCCCGGCACCTTCGACACCTGGGCGCGAGCCAACCTCCACGGATTCTTCGAGCCGGGACGCCTTGGCATCGCCCTCGAGCAAGAAAACATAAAGGGCAAAACGGGATTCAACATCGGCGCCAAACTGAGCTTCGACTCCAAGAACACGATGACGCTGCACTTCGACCTGCTCTACCCCACCATCGGCTATCAGGACTGGACCATCAACGAGGACAACTATGTGACATACGACTTCGCCAAACGCCACCTCGACGCCAACCTGCGCATGAAGAGCGCCCTGAGCTCGCTCGCGCTCTACACCGAGCACTCGGGCGAGGAGGACCACGACGCCGACAACTCCACCGAGGACCTCGTGCTCGAGGCTCGCGACATCAACATCCAGGATTGGGTGACACTCAACCCCTTCGCGCCTCCCATCAAGGGCGTCGCCTCTGCCGACATGCGCGTCAACTGGACCGGCACGTCACTCACCGCCAACGGATATGTGGGCGTCAACAACCTCGTCTATGGCAAGGAACGCGTCGGCGACTTCCGCGCCGATGTCGACATCCTCACCCAGTCGTCGGGATTCATCAGCGCCAAAGCCGACCTGTGGGTCGACAGCGTGCGCACCATCACCATCGCCGGTGTGCTCAACGACTCGACGCGCACATCGCCATTCAACCTCGACTTCTCGATGATACGTTTCCCGCTCAAGACCCTCAACCCGTTCTTGCCCGGCATCGCCAAACTCGGCGGCTCGCTCAATGGCTCTATGGACGTCTCGGGAGACATGGAGCATCCCAAGTTCAACGGCAACATAGCCTTCGAAAACGCCACAGTAGGCGTCAACATGCTGGGCACCACCCTCAAGCTCAGCCCCGACTCTGTGCCCGTGGTCGACAACGTGGTGCGATTCAAGGACTTCGCCATCACCGCCTGCAACGCCAACCCGCTCACCATCTCCGGCGAGGCTGATGTCAAGGCGCTCGAGTCGCCATACGTCGACCTCAAGCTCGCCGCCAACAACATGCAGATTGTCAACTCTTCGCGTGCAGCCAAGGGCGCCGAGGTCTATGGCAAGGCATTTGTCACCCTCAACGCCACCGTCCAGGGCAACCTCGAGTTCATGCGCGTAGGCGCCAACATGTCGCTCATGCCCGGCACCAACGTCACCTATGTCATGACCGACGCCACTTCCACGCTCCAGTCCTACAACAACGAGGGCATGGTCAAGTTTGTCAACTTCACCGACACTCTCAGCGTGCTCAAGGCAGACTCCATCTCCAACTCGGGAATGCTCATGGCAATCGACGCCGTGCTCAACATCCAGAGCGGCACCACCATCAACGTCGATCTCCAGGCCAACTCCAACAACAAGGTGTCGATACAACCCCAGGGCAACCTCAACTTCACAATGAACCCCGGCAACGACGGACGACTCACCGGACGCATCAACATCAACGGCGGATATGTGCGCTACACTCCGCCGCTGCTCAGCGAGAAGAATTTCACATTCAACCCCGAGTCGTATGTGGCGTTCAACGGCGACATCATGAATCCGCAGCTCAACATCATCGCCACCGACGACATACGCGCCAACGTCACCCAGGAGGGACAGAACTCCCGACTCATCAACTTTGACGTCGGCCTCAGCGTCACCGGCTCGCTCAGCAACATGAACGTCGCCTTCGACCTCTCGACCGACGACGACGTGACCATCGCCAACGAGCTGTCGTCGATGACCCAGAGCCAGCGCGCCAACCAGGCAATGAACCTGCTCCTATACAATGTCTACACCGGACCGGGCACCAAGGCCAACGCCAACCTCACCGGCAACCCGCTGTACTCCTACCTCACATCGCAGATCAACAACTGGGCGGCAAGCGCCATCAAGGGCGTCGACCTGAGCTTTGGCATCGACCAGTACGACACCACCGTCGGCGGCACCACATCGTCGACCATGAGCTACAGCTACCGCGTCTCCAAGTCGCTGTTCAACGACCGATTCAAAATCGTCGTGGGCGGCAACTACGCCACCGACGCCAGCGCCGACGAGAACCTCTCGCAGAACCTCATCAACGACATCTCGTTCGAATACTACATGAACGACGCCCACACGATGTACTTCAAGATTTTCCGTCACACCGGATACGAAAGCATCCTCGAGGGCGAAATCACCCAGACCGGCGTCGGCTTTGTCTACAAGCGCAAGATACGCCGCATCGCCGACATGTTCCTGCCGCGCAGACGCCGCAAGAACACCGGCATCAACACAACACCCAACACCCAAGTTCCCAATGACAGCACCAGCATCAAATAGCATCACCCGCGTCATCGCCGCCCTGCTCGCAGCCGTCGTCATCGCCGCATGCTCGACCACGCGCCGCATCGAGGAGGGCGAACAGCTCTACACGGGCATCAAGAAGGTGAACGTGACCAACGACTCGACGCGCGTCAAGCTCCCCTCGGCGCTCATGGAGTCGATCGACGAGGCGCTGTTTGTCAAGCCCAACAACTACATCAGTCTGCTGGGCATGCGCTCGCCGTTCCCCGTGGGACTCTGGGTCTACAACAATTGGCGAGACTCTGAGAAGGGATTTCGCCACTGGGTCTACGACAAGCTCGCCGAAGAGCCCGTGCTGGTGAGCGACGTGCGCCCCGAGGTGAGAACACACATGATCGAGCAACTGCTCGACAACGAGGGATATTTCTCGGGCACAGCGACCTATGACCTCATCGACGGCAAGAACCCCAAGAAGGCGTCAATCGTCTACAACATCCATCCCGGCAACCCCTACCTCATCGACCGCGTCGAGCTGTTGCCCGACACATCGCGCCTCTGCCACGCCATCGACTCCATCGCACGCCAACAGACATGGTTCAAGGCGGGCGAGCGATACTCTGCCGACTCGCTGGCAATGGTGCGCACCAACATCGCCAACGGTCTGCGCAACCGCGGCTACTACTTCTTCCGTCCCGAATACATCGAGTTCCTCGCCGACAGCGTCGCCAATCCGGGCAAAATCGCCCTGCGCCTCGCCTTGGCGTCGAACGTCAACGAGCACCTCACCGAGCGATACTACACCGGCGACATCACCGTCACCGTCAACCCCTACCGCGGCAATGGACGCCCCGACACTTTCGACCTCAAGAAATTGACCCTCATACAGATGATGCCCTCGCGACTGCGCCACCAGGTGATCACCGACAACGTCACATTCAAGCCCGGCAAAATCTTCTCGGTGCGCGACATGGACCGCACCCAGAGCTACCTGTCGCGACTCGGCATCTTCAGCGCCATCAACATCGAGGCGCTCCCCGACACCGTGCACACCCACGACGGCAAGCACATGCTCAACGTCGCCGTCGACTGCACCCTCGACATGCCCCTCGAGGCGTCGATCGAAGTCAACGCATCGTCAAAAAGCAACTCCTACCTCGGTCCGGGAGTGATACTCGGCGTCACAAACCGCAACATCTTCGGCGGCGGCGAACAGCTGGGCGTCACACTCACCGGCACCTACGAGTGGCAGACCGGCGGCAACAACAAGGGCGGCATATTCAACTCCTACGAGTTTGGCATCACCGGCACTCTGGCGTTCCCGCGACTGCTCGCGCCGCGGTTCATCCCCCGACGCAACCGCCAAATCAACTGGACCCGATTCACCCTCAACGCCGACGTGCTCAACCGCCCCCACTACTTCAAGATGGCTCAGTTCAACATGTCGATGGCGTATGACTGGATGGTGAGCCGCCACGTCACCAACACGTTCACGCCCCTCAAGCTCACCTACACCAAGCTGATGAACACCACCGCCGACTTCGACTCGATCATGGACGCCAACCCCGCCATCGCCCTCAGCTTCAAGAGCCAGTTCATCCCGCAGATGATCTACAACTACACCTACGACCGCACAATCGACCGCAACAACAACATCAACATCCAGGTGGGCGTGCAAGAAGCGGGCAACATCTGCTGGGCGATATACGAGGCATGCGGCAAACGCGGCGAAAAGAACCTCTTTGGCAACCCGTTCTCGCAGTTCGTCAAGGGCACGGCGCAAGTCGTCTGGGGCACACGCATAGCCGGCAACACATGGCTCTACACCCGCGGGGCAGTCGGCGCGGCACACGCCTATGGCAACTCGAGCGAAGTCCCCTATGCCGAACAATTCTACTGCGGTGGCGCCAACTCGGTGCGCGCCTTCACCGTGCGCTCCATTGGTCCCGGCTCCTACCACGTTCCGGGCAAGAACTCGAGCGACTACTTCGACCAGACCGGTACGTTCAAGTTTGAGGCAAACGCCGAATACCGATTCCCCATCTACTCCATCTTCCACGGCGCCATATTCCTTGACTCGGGCAACGTATGGCTGCTCAAGAACGACCCCGCGCGACCCGGCGGACAACTCAAGGCATCATCATTCTTGCGCGACCTCGCCCTGGGCACCGGTGCCGGACTGCGTGTCGACGTGTCGATGCTCGTTGTGCGCCTCGATTTGGGCGTAGGCATCCACGCCCCATACGACACAGGGCGGTCGGGATACTACAACATGACTTCATTCAAAAATTCGCTGGCGCTGCACCTCGCCATCGGCTACCCGTTCTGACACCCGGTCAGTCGGGAAACGCCAGATTGAGACGACGCCACAGCCGCCGCGGCACACAACGCCACAGTGCCACGACACATGCCCACCGCCAGTCGATGACCTTGACATGGCGGCGACGCAATATGGCGCGCTCGATGCGCGGCGCGGCATAGTCTATGCTCATGATCAGAGGATACGCCGACGCGGCTTTGCCCAACAACGGCGTGTCGACAAACCCCGGGCGGATGTCGGTGACATCTATCGGCAAGCGCTGGTTGCGCGAGAGTTGTTCGATGGCTTCGAGATAGGTCCATTGGTAACGCTTGGACGCGCTGTACACCGCCGACGCGCCAATACCCTTGGTGCCGCCCACCGACGAGATTGCGGCAATCTGTCCGCGGCGCTCGGCTGTGGCGTGCTCGGCAAAATAGTGATAGGCGGCGTCGACAAACCGCGTGAATCCCGCGACATTGGTCTCCACCGTCACATCGGTGCGCTCGGCGTTGAGCGACGGGTCATTCCACCCCACCCCCGCGGCATAAAACATCGTGTCCATGCCACCCATGGCATCGACAAGCTCATGCAGACGGTCGATGGCGTCATCGGCAGTCACATCTATCGTGCGTGTCACAATGCGGTCGGGGAACTCCGCTTTCAGCTCATCGAGACGTTCACGGCGGCGTGCCGCGGCACCCACCATCCATCCCATCGACGCAAAGTCGCGGGCGATGCGCATGCCCATCCCCGACGACGCCCCAATAATCACAATTCGTTTCATACCCACAAATATACAAACATTTCCCCACAGCCACAATATCCCCGATTACGACAGTAAAGCTAATAAGTGCAAACTATCCTTCGTCACAATTAACCAAAATACCGCCCTTTTAAATCCACGCATACCAACACATTGCAACTTTTCACTTTTTTAATTGAAAAACTATCACTAACTTTGTAACATAAAATCGTGGACTTTGTATATTCATTTTTATTAAGCCTTACAACTTCATCTTTATCATTTCAAATAATAACCTGTTTGAATATCCCAAAGCTCACCCATGCATTCAGAAACAAGGGTGAATTTAAATTATACTTTTAATAGTCTCGGAGCGCTTGCCAATCATGAATTGTTTTACCATAGTCTGCTCTCTTTTATTTTAAAAACCAATATATATGAACCAAATCACCTACATTATTGACAAAGCAAAAAAACATTTATTACTACTAATTGTTTTATTTACTACCTCTTTAGCTTTTGCCGAAAGTGAAACAGAAAAAGCCAGTCCATTAACCGACATGGAGATAATGCGCAGTGTGGCATATATTGATATCGAAGGGAAATATTATTCGGACGTCACCATGACATTCAAGTCAATAAGTCCCGACTACTTTATATCTAACAAGTATAAAGTTAAGGTAAATGTTGTCGACAACAATGGTAAATCTGTATACAAAAAAACGCTGAACAATGCTTACCTATACGTGTTTTCATCTGGTCAAATACAAGTTGGTAGACCGAACTTTAGCCAAATAATTGTATTTCCAAAAGACTCAAAATATGAGTCTACGTGTATTATCAGAGAAAAGGAAGGTGTTTTCAATGAAACATTATAACAAGTACCAACATTTTGCACTCAGTATTGATAATCGTATCGTTGATGTAACAGATGTAACGGATTTAGATAATTCAAACGAACAATACTTTTGTCCTTCTTGCCACAAAGAGATGATAGCAAAACGTGGCAATATTCGCCAATGGCATTTTGCTCATAAGTCTGACAAATGCTCATATGACAAATATCTTCACTCCATTGCAGAAATAATGATAATGAATTGGTTTAATCAAAACCAACATATTACATTAACTATGGATAATTATGAAAAGTGCATTAAGTATAATAATTGTGCTTTTCTTGACGATATATATTGTAAGAGAAAAACTCGAGTTCAATTTGATCTAAAGACTTACTACTCAAATTGCATTCAAGAACATCAGCACCAAAACTTTATAGCCGATTTATATTGCGTGAATAAGACCGATCCTAATTCGCCTATATTTATTGAAATATTCGTGACGCATGAATGTAGTCCCGAGAAAAAGAATTCAAACATTCGTATCATTGAACTAAAGATTGAGTCAGAGGAAGACATTCTCAATATTACAAAAGGCAATGCATTAGAAGAGAGTGAAAAGGTCAGAATGTTCAACTTTAAACGTAATGAAGTTTTACTTGATAACTTTGATAGGCCCTTACAGAAGTTCATTTTATATCAAAATTCTAAAAGCTATGTTGATAGACATTCCTATTCGTGTAAGACTTATAGCAAATTCAGGAAGGGCATATATGAGATAAGCATGCCTTATGATGATTGCATGCCTTATTTCATCGATTGTGGAGGTCTATATACTATTGGAAAAGCAAAAGCCTTCCTTGATAAATATATAGATAAGGACTGCCAATTATGCAAATGGCAAGCCATAGATATGTTTGGGAATAGGCTTTGCAAACTATATAGAAAATGCGGTAATCCAAAGTTTTGTGACGACAATGACGCATCCTCGTGTACAATGTTCCGAGAAGATATGCGAAGAATTAAGAACGTTATCTATATTTTCAACGACTACATGAGAACCGAGCCTGTCGACATTTGGCATCTGGAATAAGTGTCTATTTCCCCTATGACGAGCATGAAGTTTATTTTGCTACGCATTGTTAGAGAACTGCAATTCTATTGTTTATCAACACTTTAGAAAACTTGTTCTTTCATTGATTAGCGTTGACTATTTAACTTCTTTGAGGCTTTGGGGTCTTTGGATTTTTTTTCGGTGAAGGGGAGGACGTAGGTGAAGTGGAAGGAGCCGGTGAGGGAGGATGAGGCGGTGCCGTAGCCGGGGATGTACCAGGGCTCGCCGAAGGCGCTCTTGCTTTGGTGGAGGATGCTGTGGTAGCGCAGGGTCCAGCCGGCATAGAGGGGTCCCCACAGCTTGACGCGGAGGCCAAAGCAAACTTCAAACCAACCGGCGGTGCAGTTCTCGGGGCCGAGGACAAACGAGGTGGTCTCGTCCCAGTAGTCTTGCGAGATGTCGATGTTGTCGACCTTGAAGGCAAATGGCGAGAAGCCGTAGCGCACTCCGGCGGTGAAGCGGTAGTCGGGGTTGGAGTTGTAGAGGAAGTTGTAGTCGGCGCCGAGCTTGAAGAATGGGCGTAGCGGCGCGTGATAGGTATAGTTGTTGTCGGCGGGGGTGTTGTTTGCCATGCCGAGACCAAATTCAAAGGTGGGGAAGTAGCGGTTGTGCATGCCCAGCTGCAGTGCAAATCCGGTGAGGCCGTACTTCTGGCCGAAGGCGCGCATCACGCCGTCCCAGATGTCGACGCCCACCGATGCCTCGCTGATGAGGGGATACTTCATCTTGGGCGCCGCGGGCAGCAATGCCGAGTCGACCCACTCGACGCCGGTGACGGTGTCGACCATGTAGGTGTTGCCGTTCTCGTCGTGGTAGTGTACCGAGCGCGCGCGGCGGCGTTCGAGCTGACGCAGCGAGTCGTTGGTCATGTCGTTTTTGCTCTGGGTGCGCGTTGCGGCGTTGTTGACGGGCGTGACCTTGCGCTGCGCCATCGACGGGACGACCATCGACAGCACTGCCGCCATGACAAGCACTATCGCCGACAAGCGTCTCATTGGGATTCGCCCTCCTCGGCGGTGCGGAAGAATATGTTGTAGTATGTTTTGTCTACGCTGGTGATGAGCGAGTCGACAATCTGCACCGAGCCGATGATGGTGGTGGTGTAGTTCATGCGGGTGATTTTGTAGTGATACATGGCACCGCATTCGTCGGCGGCAAACCACTCGATGCGCTCATAGTCAAATGTGATGGTGTCGTGCAGCACCACGCCCTCGCCCATGTGGTAGGCGAAGTCCCAGGATGTCGAGTTGTACAGCGGTCGCATGGGCATGTAGACCGAGCTGGTGGATGTGCCGCTGTCGACGAGATTTGTCGGCTTGGTCATATCGACGCCACTGATTGTCAGGTCTTTGAGCGAAATCGCCTTCTTGGTCTGCGAGGAATAGAAGTCTGCCAGCGGTATGGCGCTGTGGTTCTCGGTGCATCCCGAGCTGTTGCAGGCGGTGATGCACCACACGGCCGCCACCGACGCTATTGCGGGCAGCAGCCTGAGCAGTGATGATGATTTTTTGTTCAGTATTTGTCCCATTTGACGATTTCGTCCAGAGGCTTTCTAACTTTTGAGGGTGTAGTGGTGTCTGCCGAGGGATATCCCAGGGGTATGAGCGCCACGGGCTCGACATTGTCGGGCAGGTTGAGCGCCTCGCGGGTGCCGGGGACGTCAAAGCTGCACACCCAGCAGGTGGCGAGGTCGAGAGTCGTGGCTGCGAGACAGATGTGCTCGATGGCGATTGCGAGGTCGATGTCGGTGTGATCCTTGCCGTCGGCGGGGCGCACCCATGCCTGGTCGTGGTGTCCGAGGCAGACGATGAGGACGGGAGCGGCAAGGAATGCCTCGCGCGACTTGGCGAGCAGGCGACGGCGCATAGCCTCGTCGCGGATGACGACAAATGTCCACGGCTGGCGATTGCATGCCGAGGGGGCGAGTTGAGCCGTTTCGAGAACTGCCGTGATGAGGTCTTCGTCGACCGGAGCGGTCGAGAACGAACGGCACGAGAAGCGAGCCGACGTCAGGTCATAGAATTGGGGATAACGACTGATGCTCATTGTGGTGGGGAGAATTGAGTGGTTGGGGGTGAATAAAGTTTAGAATTCGGCTGCAATCTCGTATTCGTTGCGGCGGGGAGAGTTGCGCACGATGAGTTCGCCGACAAACCCGGCGAGGAAGAGCTGGCAGCCCAGAATCATGGTGGTGAGCGCCAGGTAGAAGTATGGCGAGTCGGTCACCAGGATGTAGTGCAAGCCGTGGTAGAGGTTGTAGAGCTTGATGGCGCCGACGACAATCACGGCGAGGAATCCGAGGATGAACATCAGCGAGCCCAGCAGTCCGAAGAAGTGCATGGGTTTGGCGCCAAACTTGCCGGTGAACCAGAGTGTCAGCAGGTCGAGGTAGCCGTTGACAAATCGGTCGAGACCAAACTTGGTCTTGCCGTACTTGCGTGCCTGGTGATGCACGACCTTCTCACCGATTTTGCCAAATCCGGCATTCTTGGCGAGATAGGGGATGTAGCGGTGCATGTCGCCGTAGACCTCGATGTGCTTGACCACCTCGCCGCGATAGGCCTTGAGGCCGCAGTTGAAATCGTGCAGATTCTTGATGCCGCTCACCTTGCGCGCCGTGGCGTTGAAAAGCTTGGTGGGGATGGTCTTTGACAGCGGGTCATAGCGTTTTTTCTTGTATCCCGAGACGAGGTCGTATCCATCCTCGGTGATCATGCGGTAGAGCTCGGGGATTTCGTCGGGGCTGTCCTGCAGGTCGGCGTCCATGGTGATGACCACGCGACCGTTGGCGCGGGCAAATCCGGTGTTGAGCGCCGGCGACTTGCCATAGTTGCGGCGGAAAGCCACACCGTGCACATTGGGGTTCTTGGCGGCAAGCGCCTCGATCACCTTCCACGAGCCGTCGGTCGAGCCGTCGTTGACAAAGAGTATCTCGTAGCTGAAGCCGTTTTCCTTCATCACGCGCTCGATCCATGCCTCGAGTTCGGGCAGTGACTCCTCCTCGTTGTACAGCGGCACAACTACCGAGATGTCGAGCGTGGGATTGTATTTTGAGTTCATAAATGATTGACTTTTAAGATTCAAAATCGGGTTAATATCGATGATTGTTGTCGCGGCGCATCGACAGCGGCAGCAACTTTGCCACCAGGGCGATGAACAGCGACAGGACAGAGCCGGTGAACGCCGTGAGCCATATCGCCGAGAACGCGAAGACGATGGGCGTGGGCTGACCGCTGTCGGCAAGACGGCGCATCATCGTCGCCCACTCTTGGGCGTCGGGCGAATCGGTGGCGGCAAAGACTTCGGCGCTCTGGCACATCGTTTCGTGAAGATAGGTGGGGTTGACAAAGCGCAGATAGAGATAGAGCGCCATGCCCAATATCAGCGACGCGCACACAAAAATCATGATGCCGTGCATCCAGTATGCCGAGAAAAACCGGTAGCGCTGGTTGGCGACGCGGGTGCGGTTGACCATGAACCACACCGCGAACGGCGTGCCGATGAACATGGCGAGACCCAGCAACCCCAGCACGGGCACCGTAGCGGCATAGACATTGCACATGAACATGACGACGAAGTACACGCCCATCAGGGCGCCGTCCTCGGCACCTATCTTATATATGCTTTTTATTCCGTTGTTTTCTGTCATTAATCTGCAAATATAGTAATAATTTCAGCACTCCTCAAATTAAAATCCGCGGCGGCGTGAATTTTGACCGTTTCGTCGCAGCCCCGTCGCAGCCGCGAGACCTTATTTCGGCTCAGTCGGCAAGCGGTGTCAGGGTGACGCTGTCGATGATGGCGTGGTTGGTCTTGAGGTTCATGTTGGTGTCGCCGGGCTGCATCGAGATGGTGAGCGTGTGGGTGCCGGGCGTCAGGGTGACAATCATCGGATTGGAGACACCCCAGTCGTTCCAGTTGGCGACGCCGCGCTGCGGCATCACGAGGGTGGCGACACGCTGTCCGTCGACACTGAGGCTGCGCACGGCGCACTTGTTCTCGGTGTTGACGGGACCGTTGCCGTTGGCATAACGTGCTGTCACGCTGTATCTTCCTGCCGCGGGGACATCGACGGTGATGTTGATGGGCGCGGTGGTCTGGTCGACCTCGACAAATCCGTTGCCGTTCCAGCCCTCGACGGTGGTCGCTGGCGCGTATGACACCTCTGCCGACTTCATGGCGACACCCTCGCCGGGCATCTCGACGACTATCGACGGAGCGTTGGACAGCGGTTCGGAGGCAAACGATTCGATGCCCTCGGCGCTGACGCCAATCACCTGATATTCGCCGGGGATGGTCGCGGGATAGCTGGTCTGGCGGGTCTCGGCGACAAGCTTGCCGTCGCGCAACACCTTGTAGCCGGCAATGTACTCGATGGGCGTCCACGACAGCAGGTTGTTGACGGGCACGCCGGCACCGTTGAGCGCGGGCGAGTTGCTGAGGCGCGTGAGCGGGGTCAGCGGAGCCTTGGCATTGGCGGTAAGGTTGACGGAGGCGGGGCGTATCTCGTTGTCCGCCATAGTGATGACGATATTTTTGACACCCTTGGCATCGGCGGCGATGAAGGGCGAAGACTTCTTGCCATTGACGGTGAACGACGCTATAGAGTCGCCATATCCCTTGACGGTGATGTTGAGGGTGGCAGCGCGGTATCTGAAGTTTTCGAGGGTGCGCTCAGCGGCAAGAGCCTTGGGGACAAACGGTTTGAATGTCATGCCGTTGGCTTCAAAACCGATGCCGAAGAGTATGCGCTGGGTGATGCCGATGTTGCCGGCAAGCGACCACAGCATGTTTGACGAGTTGAGCTCGGTGGCAATGTCGCCGTTGTCGATGAC
>X1_Eurasian_Beaver__coassemble_71_pt1 | contig 16033 bp, 8 predicted proteins | sample X1_Eurasian_Beaver__metabat2_high_PE_005 | metagenome-assembled genome bin X1_Eurasian_Beaver
GACGGGAGCGGCGCTCTGTTCCGTTTCGAGTTGTACCCCGGCTTCACGCAGCTTCTCGATGTTCTTGCGGTTGACGGGGATGCTGAAATACTCGATGATGCTGTCGGCGATGCGCGGACCCACGTCCTCGATGCCCACCAGCTCGTCCTTGGTCATCGCCATGAGTCGGTCGATAGACCCGGCAGCACGGGCGATGCGCTTGGCTGTGGTTTCGCCAACAAACGGTATCGAGAGCGCGAACACCACCCTCTCGAACGACACCGATCGGCTATCCTCGAGGCCCTTGATGACGCGCTCGGCGCTCTTTTCGCCAAATCTGTCAAGCTTCATCAGCTTCTCCTTGGTGAGGTCGTAGAGGTCGCCGATGTTGCGCACAAGCCCCACGCCATAGAGCACATCGGCTGTCTCCTCGCCGATGCCGTCGATATTCATCATGCGCCTGCCCACAAAGTGCTCTATGCGGCCGGTGATTTGCGGAGGACACCCCCATTTGTCGGGGCACATCCACGCAGCCTCACCCTCGACGCGCACCAGCGCAGCGCCACAAGCGGGACAATGACTGACAAACTCCACCGGCACAGCATTGGGACGCCGGTCGGCGAGTTCGACACCCGTGATTTTGGGAATGATTTCGCCGCCCTTCTCGACATACAGGTTGTCACCTTCGTGGATATCGAGTGTGCGCATGATGTCCTCGTTGTGCAGCGAGGCGCGTTTGACTATTGTACCGGACAAGAGCACCGGCTCGAGGTTTGCAACGGGAGTGATGTAGCCCAGGCGACCCACGTCGAAAGAGACGAAGCGCAGTCGGGTGAGCGCACGCTCCGCCTTGAACTTGTAGGCGACAGCCCACCGCGGCGATTTGGCGGTGAAGCCGGTGTTGAGCTGTTGCTTGAGCGAATTGACCTTGAACACAAGACCATCGGTAGCCACAGGCAGCTCCTTGCGTGCTGTATCCCAATATTTTATGTATTGATCGACGTCTTCGATAGTGTGCAAGATTGTCATCGCGTCAGAGACCTTGAAGCCCCATTCGCGGGCACGCTGCATGTTGTCGTAGTGTGTGTCGCAAGGCAAATCCGGCCCGAGCAGATAATACAGATACGCGTCGAGCCCTCGGCGTGCCACCTCGGCAGAATTCTGCATCTTGAGTGTTCCGGCGGCAGCGTTGCGGGGATTGGCAAACAGAGGCTCCTCGTTGAACTCGCGCTCCTTGTTGAGTCGGTCAAACGCCGCCCAGGGCATGACGATCTCGCCGCGTATTTCAAACATTTCGGGCCAATCGCTGCCCTTGAGCACAAGGGGTATCGACCTGATAGTCTTGATATTGTCGGTCACGACATCACCCACCTCGCCATCGCCTCGTGTCACGGCGCGCACCAGTCGTCCGTGCTCGTAGATAAGCGAAATACCGGTGCCGTCAAACTTCATTTCGCCGACAATATCGACATTTTCGCCGGGCAACGCCGTTTTGACTCGGTCGACCCACTGGTCCACCTCCTCGACAGAATATGTGTTGGCGAGCGACAACATGGGATATATGTGGCTGACCTGCTCGAAACCCTTGGTGAGGTCGCTGCCGACGCGGTGCGTGGGCGACAAGGGGTCGTCGTACTCGGGGTGCTCTCGCTCGAGAGCCTCGAGCTCCTTGAGCATCATGTCAAACTCCATGTCCGAAATCTCGGGCTGGTTGAGCACATAATAGTTGTGGTTGTGACGGTTGAGTTCGTTTCTGAGAAACTCTATCCTCTGTTGTATATCGTTCATGACGGGGGCTGGTTATGGGTAGTGGTTTTTACTTGATGTTGCGGCGATTGAGCTCAGATTGATAACGTTGTGCGTTGGCGCGATGTTCGTTGAAATCCTTTGCAAAATTGTGGTATCCCGAGAAGTCCTCTTTGGCACACATAAACAGATAGTCGTGGCGTGGCGCGTTGAGCACCGCGTCGATGGTCGAGCGCTCTGGAACGCGGATGGGACCCGGGGGCAAACCCACGTGCTGATATGTGTTGTATGGCGAATTGACCTTGAGATGCTCGCCGGTGATGCGTCTTATGCTGAAGTCGCCGACGGCAAATTTGACAGTCGGGTCAGCCTGCAGCTTCATGTTGTGGTTGAGACGATTAAGGTAGAGCCGCGCCACCTTTGGGCGCTCGTCAGACTTTGCTGTTTCCTCCTCGACAATCGATGCGATGGTGCTGATTTGGCGGGGAGTGAGAAAAAGTTCCTCTGCCTTGCCACGGCGCGCCGAGTCCCAGAAATTGTCGCGCACCTCGAGCATCGTGTTCACCACATGCTTGGGGTTTGCCGTCCAATAGAACTCGTATGTGTCGGGCAGGAACGCCGCGGGATATTCGGCTCGGCGGAAGTTGCGTGCGCGCAGCACAGTGTCCATGGCTTGCTCAAACGCCGCCGAGTCAAACTCGAGGTTGCGGCTGACGATGCGCGACAGCTCGCCGATGGTGCGCACATTATTAAATGTAACCTTGACGGGGGTCTGCGTGCCGGTGCGCAGTCGGTTGGTCACCGACCAAGCACGGTCGCCGGGGGCAATGACATAGCTGCCGTGGACGCGGTCGATGTCACATCCGCGCATTTTCCACAGAGCGTAGACGTCATCGCCAAAAGCTCCGAGACGGGTTTTGAGTGAATCGGCGAGAGCTTGGCAGTCAGTGTCTTGCGGCAGATAGACACGCACCGACGTGGAGCCATCATACCGGTGCCACGCCTTGGCGCCCAGCCACGCGAGCCCCGCGCCGGCTATCACGACTATGGCGACGAGCGCCAATAAAGCCACCCGCCAGCGACGTCTACAAGCCTTGGTTTGTGACGCCGAATTTCTCCTTTTTGTGCTGCTTTTTTGATTCATGATTGCAAATATACAAAATATATGCTAATTTTGCCTATAAAATCGACAACACGATTATTACAAAAACAACATCACAAACGAGCAAAAACCACTTAACTAAATATGAGTGACGAACTTACACCTCAAAACAAAGGCATAAGCCCCAATCTCCAAGAGAAAATCCGCATGGCTAACGGCGACGCTTCGCGCCACGCCGGCACCCCCCAGAACCACGACCGGGACAACAGCGACCAACCCCGACAGTCGCCCAAGCCTCCACGTCGCCAGCCGTCGCAGCCACAGGACAAGTCGCGCAAGATACTCATCGCCATCATTGCCGTGCTGGGCACCGTCATCCTCGCCGGTCTGGTTTGGCTCATTTTCGGTTCAACACCCTCCGAACCGTCAGACGAAGAAAAGGCACTCATCGAGGACGCTCGCGAAATCGACCTCCAGCAGCAGCTCGCCGACAGCGAGTTCGAAAACCTCGAACACGACTTCGCGCAGTTTGAGACACAACGCACCCTCGTCAAGAACGACACCGCCAAGATGCGCCTCACCGAGCAATACAACAAGGCTAAAATCGAAATCGAGAAGCTGCAGAAGGAACTCAAGAACAACAAGGCAAAATCAGCCGCCGAGATACAGAAGTTGCGCGACGAAATCAAGACCCTGCGCGACCTCCTCAAACACTATATCGCCGAAATCGACCGCCTCAACAAGGAGAACGAGGCTCTGCGCAGCGAGAACGCCGAGTACAAGTCCCAGAATGAGCGTCTCTCATCGCAGGTGGCATCGACAACGCGCCAGAACGAGGTGCTCAACGAGCGCATGACTCTCGCCGAGAAGCTCAACGTCACCGGAGTATCGCTCACCGCGCTCAACGGCAAGGGCAAAAACGAGAAAAAGGTCGAGAAAGCCAAACAGCTCATGGTCACCTTCACCATCCCGCAGAACAACTCGACTCCCGTCGGCGAAAAAACAATCTACTTGCGCATCACATCACCCTCGGGCGACCTGCTGCGCGGCGGCGGCACATTCTCGTTCGAAGGCTCGAGCCTCGAGGCAACAGCCAAAAAGTCAATCGAGTATAGCGGCGAAGAAGTTCCAGGCATCACAATGTACTGGACTCCCAACGTCGCCCTCACCCCCGGCGAATACACTGTCGAGCTCTTTGCCGACAACTATCGCCTGAAACAGAGCAAATTCACTCTCAAATAACCCACAACCGCATTCATGGACGCCACCAACTTCTGCCAATACGTCATCGACAGCATCCAGCAGGCTCACATCGGCACAATTTCGTCGATCTACAAGCTTGTTGTGGCTCTCGTGCTTGGCAGCATGGTGGGCTATGAGCGCAAACGCAAGGGGCAGACCGCCGGCGTGCGCACCTTCTCGCTCATCGCGATGGGCTCGGCGCTGTCGATGATACTTTCGATATACGTCGCCCAGCAGTACGCCCCCACCCTCAACGGCGACCCCACGCGCATCGCCGCCTCGGTGGTCAGCGGCGTCGGATTTCTCGGCGCCGGAGCCATCATACAGATGAAAGGCTCAGTGCGCGGACTCACAACCGCCGCCGGCATCTGGATGGTCTCCGCCATAGGCATGGCTGTCGGGGTCGGCCTCTACTGGCTGGCATTCGTCGCCACGCTCCTCATACTCTTCATCCTCGTGCAACTCGAGGGCATAGAGCACCGGGTGAGCCTCGGCGCCGAAGCACGCATCATCTGCGTCTCGGTCGGAGCAATAGTCGAGGACATCGAACCCTACCGCCAGACGCTCAAAAAACACAAAATCGATCTTGTGCGATATCTCCTCGAGTACGACTACGCCAACAGCCACACCGTGCTCAACCTCGCCGTGCTCGTCAAGGACGGCGACGAGGACTACATCGAGCTCTTCAAACAGCTGCGAACAATCCACCCGACTCTCTCCATCAGACTCTCCAACGAGCCTGTCATCTGACACATCAACCAATTTTCATCCTCCACACCACGTGGATTCAATCACCTTTTTTTCAACTCTGTCTATGTCAAATTCTCAAAAATACAAATTGACCGAGATCGAGAAAGACCGACGCATTCTCGAACTGCTCTCCCAGTCGTTTCCCAACATCCAGGCGGCGAGCACCGAAATCATAAACCTCGAGGCAATCCTCAACCTCCCCAAGGGCACCGAGCACTTCGTCGCCGACATCCACGGCGAGTACGAGGCATTCAGCCACATACTCAAAAATGCCTCGGGCAACATCAAGCGCAAAGTCAACGAGCTCTTTGGCGCCACACTCCGCGAGAGCGAAATCCGCGAACTGTGCACCCTCATCTACTATCCGCGCCCCAAGCTCGAGCTCATCAAGCCGCTTGAGAAAGACCTCAGCAACTTCTACAAAATCACCCTCAACCAGCTCGTCAAGGTGTTGCACTCGGTGTCGTCAAAATACACTCGCTCCAAGGTGCGCAAGGCGCTGCCGCGCGAGTTTGCCTACATCATCGAGGAACTGCTGCACGAATCACCCGACGACGCCAAGAAGCAGGCATACTTCATGCGCATCGTCGAGACCATCATCCTCACCGGACAGGCCGACGAGTTCATCGTCGCCATCTGCGAGGTGATACAGCGCCTCGCCATCGACCGTCTGCACGTGCTCGGCGACATATACGACCGCGGCCAGGGCGCGCACCTCATCATGGACCTGCTGTCCAACTACCCCAACCTCGACATACAGTGGGGCAACCACGACATTCTCTGGATGGGCGCCGCCGCCGGCAACCAGTCGTGCATCGCCAACGTGCTGCGCGTATCACTGAGATATGCCAACATGGCGACCCTCGAGGAGGGATACGGCATCAACCTCGTGCCCCTCGTCACGTTTGCCATGGAGACATACGGCAACGACGAGTGCAAGTACTTCGCGCCCAAAATCAGCGCCGAGGACTCGACACACAACGAACGCTCGCGCAAGATTCTCGCCCTCATGCACAAGGCAATCAGCATCATACAATTCAAACTCGAGGGACAGCTCATCAACAAGTACCCCGAGTGGAACATGCAAAACCGCCTGTTGCTCGACAAAATCAACCGCGACAACAACACCGTCAACATAGATGGCACGGATTACCCGCTGCGCGACAGCAACTTCCCCACCATCGACCCTGCCGACCCCTATCGCCTCACTCCCGAGGAACAACACCTCATCGACCGCCTTACCCACTCGTTCCTCGTCAGCGAGAAACTGCAGGCACACATGCACACTCTGCTCGCCCGCGGCAGCATGTACGGCCTGTTCAACGGCAACCTGCTCTATCACGCCTCGATGCCGCTCAATCCCGACGGCACGCTCAAGGACGTCGAAATTGAAGGCGAGAAATACTGCGGCAAACGCCTCATGAAGAAAATCTCGCACCTCGTGCGAGCCGCCTTCAACCGCGACCTCACCCCCGATGAGCGCGAATTTCCCATCGACTACTACTGGTATCTGTGGTGCGGTCCCGAGTCTCCACTGTTTGACAAGGCAAAGATGACCACATTCGAACGCTACTTTGTCGAGGACAAGGAGACCCACAAGGAGCCCAAGGGCGAATACTACAAGCTGCGCAACGACGCCGCAGTCTGCGACATGATTCTCGACGAGTTCGGAGCCACCGGCGACCATCGCCACATCATCAACGGACACGTGCCCGTCAAGGTCGGCAACGGCGAGAAGCCCGTGCGCGCCGACGGCAAACTCATGGTCATCGACGGCGGATTTTCAAGGGCATACCACAACACCACCGGCATCGCCGGATACACGCTGGTGTTCCACAGCCGCGGATTCGAACTCGTTCAGCACGAGCCATTCACATCCACCGAGAGCGCCATTGAGAACGGCACCGACATCGTGAGCACCAACCAGATTGTCGAGCTCAGCACTCGCCGCATGAGAGTGCGCGACACCGACAAGGGTGTTGAGCTGCAGAGCCAGATCGACGAGCTCATGGAACTGCTCTGGGCATATCGCCAGGGATTCATTCCCGAAAGATAACATTTCATATTGATGAATACGCCGACGCCCCGGGACAATTGATGTTCCGGGGCGTCTCTTTTGTATTGTTTTGAGGAATTGTTTACGCGTCGGGAGCGGGCGACTCTGCGGGTGTCGTGACGGTGGTCACGATGGCATCCTTGTCGGCGTCGTAGTCGACAGTGATTTGGGTGCCCGCGGGCAGCTCTGTGCCGATGATTTGCTCGGCGAGCTCGTCCTCCAGATACTTCTGAATGGCGCGCTTGAGGGGACGGGCTCCAAACTGCTGGTCGTATCCCTTGCCGGCGATGTAGTCCTTGGCTTTGTCGCTGAGTATGAGGGTATAGCCGAGGTCCGAGACACGTTTAAACAAGCCTTCGAGCTCGATGTCGATAATCTTGAAGATGGCGTCGCGGTCGAGCGAGTCAAACATCACGATGTCGTCGATGCGGTTGAGGAACTCGGGCGAGAACGCCTTGTTGAGCGCCTTCTTGAGCACACTCTGGGCATACTCCTTGTCGCCGACGTCGGGTGTGGTGAAACCCACCCCGGTGCCGAAGTCCTTGAGCTGGCGCGTGCCGATGTTCGATGTCATGATGATGACCGTGTTCTTGAAGTCGATGTGACGGCCCAGGCTGTCGGTGAGGCGGCCTTCGTCCATCACCTGCAGCAGCAGGTTGAAGACATCGGGGTGAGCCTTCTCGATTTCGTCAAGCAGCACTATCGAGTAGGGATGGCGGCGCACTTTCTCGGTGAGCTGTCCGCCCTCCTCGTAGCCCACGTATCCCGGAGGCGCTCCGACGAGACGCGACACGGTGAACTTCTCCATGTACTCGCTCATGTCGATGCGAATCAGGGCGTCCTTGCTGTCAAACATATACTGCGCGAGCTTCTTGGCGAGGTGAGTCTTGCCGACACCCGTAGGACCGAGGAATAGGAACGTGCCGATGGGCTTGTTGGGGTCCTTGAGACCGATGCGGTTGCGCTGTATAGCCTTGACAATCTTGGTGATGGCGGCATCCTGACCAATGATTGCCTTCTTGAGACGGGGAGCCATCTCGACGAGTCGGCGGCCTTCGCTCTGGGCGACACGCTGCACGGGCACGCCGGTCATCATCGCCACAACTTCGGCAACCTGTTCCTCGTCGACAATCTCGCGCGAATCCTTGATTGACTGCTCCCAACGCTGCTTGGCAGCCTCGAGGTCCTCGCTGATTTTCTGCGCGCGGTCGCGCCATGCGGCGGCACGCTCGAAGTCTTGGGCGGTGGCGGCGTCAAACTTGTTTTTGGTCGCCTCGTCGAGCGAGTTCTCGAGATCCTCGATTTCCTGTGGCACGACGATGTTGGTGATGTGTACGCGCGACCCTGCCTCGTCGAGGGTATCGATGGCTTTGTCGGGGAAGTTGCGGTCGCTGATATATCGTCCGGTGAGGGTGACACATGCCTTGAGGGCGTCGTCGGTATAGGCGACGTTGTGGTGCGCCTCATATTTGTCCTTGATGTTGTTGAGGATGACAAGCGTCTCCTCGGGAGTGGTGGGCTCGACCATCACCTTCTGGAATCGGCGTTCGAGAGCGCCGTCCTTCTCGATGTTCTTTCGATACTCGTCGAGGGTGGTGGCGCCGATGCACTGGAGCTCGCCGCGCGCGAGAGCGGGTTTGAGCATATTGGCGGCGTCCATCGAACCCTGGGGGTTGCCGGCGCCGACGATTGTATGTATCTCGTCGATGAAGAGGATGATGTTGGGCTTCTTGGTGAGTTCGTCGAGGATGGCCTTGATGCGCTCCTCAAACTCGCCGCGGTATTTTGTGCCGGCGACAATAGACGCCATGTCGAGCGACACGACGCGCTTGTCGAAGAGCACGCGGGGCACGCGGCGCTCGACGATGCGCAGGGCAAGACCCTCGACAATCGCCGACTTGCCTACACCGGGTTCGCCGATGAGCACGGGATTGTTCTTCTTGCGGCGCGAGAGGATTTGGGCGAGGCGCTCAATCTCGGTCTCGCGTCCCACGACGGGGTCGAGACGCTTCTCGGTGGCAGCACGGGTCATGTCTCTGCCAAACTTGTCGAGCATTGGCGTGTCGGATGTCGTGTTCTTGAATCGACGGTCACCGGGACGCTCGCGACGCGAGCCTCGCGAATCGTCGCTTGGCGGCTCGTTGTCGTCATCGCCGGTGGGTTCGACGAATGATGCTTCTGGCGTTGGGGCTTCTTGCGTCGCCATGCCCGGCAAGGCGAGCTTCAGAGCCTCGTAAGAGAGACCGGCAGATATGAATGGTGTTATAAAGTCCATAGATTGAATTTCTTTGTTGCGAAAGATAGCGAGCAAAATGTGCATCGAATCGATTTGGGGGTTCTTGAGCATACTTGCCTCGAGGCTGCTCAGCTTGACGATACGGTTTGTGATGGGAGAGACGTCTGCCCTCGACGTGATGACATCTGTCGCAGCGTCGACAGCGACATAACCTTGCAAGTCGACGAATAGCGCGTCGAGCGTGTCTGAAGGCACAACGCGAGCCATCAGTTGGTATGCCGAATCCTTGAGGCTATACATGGCGAGCATCAGACACTCGGGCGTGAGCACATGCCCCGGTGTCTGCTCGGCAATGCGCCTGCCACACTGAAGCAACATCGTAACCTCTTGGGAATAGTTGTTAGTCATAAGCGTAAATATCAATGGTGGAAATGGCTGTCTGATAGACAAGATTTGTTGGTGAATAAAATTATCGTGCAGATATGTTTTTAAGAGAGCAAAGATTGTGCCAAAGTCAAAAAACCTTGCCCTCTCATGGACGAGTTAATGCTTTTTTGAGATAAAAAACAATTTAAAACTAACGTTTTTCGATTTCTGCTACCCAAAATTAATGATTTTTCCCGAAAAAAGTTTTAACTTTGTGTGATAAATTTGCCCCACTCGGGACGTTTTATAGGTTTTTAATACATTGAAACCTGCTAACTGATTAATTAACACTAATATAGCATGTTGGAAGAAGATCGAATACTAAAAATCGACATTGAAAACGAAATGAAATCGGCCTACATCGACTACTCGATGTCGGTCATCGTTTCTCGTGCTTTGCCCGATGCCCGCGACGGTATGAAACCCGTGCAACGACGCGTTCTGTTTGGCATGAACGCCATGGGCAATACGAGCGACAAACCACATAAGAAATGCGCCAGCTGTGTCGGTGAAGTCATGGGTAAATTCCACCCCCACGGAGACTCATCAATCTATGGCACTCTGGTGCGCATGGCTCAGAACTGGGCTCTCAGATACACACTCGTCGACGGCCACGGAAACTTCGGCTCAATCGACGGAGCCTCTCCCGCTGCAATGCGTTACACCGAGGCTCGCCTCTCGAAGATTGGCGAGGAAATGCTCGGCGACATCAACGACGACACCGTTGATTTCCAACCCACATACGACAACTCGCGCAAGGAACCCGTGGTGCTCCCCACCCGATTCCCCAACCTCCTGGTCAACGGAGCGCAGGGCATCGCCGTGGGTATGGCGACAAACATGCCGCCTCACAACCTCACCGAGGCTATCAATGCGTCGATTGCCCTTGTCGACAACCCCGACATCACTATCGACGAACTCATCAAATACATCCCTGCGCCCGACTTCCCCACCGGCGGCACAATCTATGGATACGCCGGTGTCCGTGCTGCCTATGAGACCGGTCGCGGTCGCGTAGTGATCCGTGCTCGCGCCGAAATCGAGGCAGAGGCAAACCACGAGTCAATCATCATCAAAGAAATCCCCTACGGAGTCAACAAGGCCGAACTCATCAAATACATCGCCGAACTCGTCACCGACAAGAAAATAGACGGCATCGCCGACATCAACGACGAGACCGACTTCGAGGGCATGCGCATCGTCATCAAGCTCAAGAGCGACGCCAACTCAAACGTCGTCCTCAACAAGCTCTACAAGATGACCCCCCTGCAGTCGTCGTTCAGCGTCAACAACGTCGCCCTGCTCAACGGCCGCCCCTACACCCTCAACCTCAAGCAACTCCTCGAGGCATTCATCGACCATCGCCACGAGGTTGTCATCCGCCGCACCAAGTTCCGCCTCGGCAAAGCCCAGGAACGTCTCCACATCCTCGAAGGTCTCATCATCGCATCGCAGAACATCGACGAGGTGATCTCAATCATCCGCTCGAGCAGCGACGTCGAGGAAGCCAAGACTCGTCTCTGCGACCGATTCGGACTCACTCTCGTCCAGGCATCGGCAATCGTCGAGATGAAACTGCGCGCACTCACCGGTCTCGAACAGACAAAGCTCGAGGACGACTACGAGAAACTCAAGGAATACATCGCCGAACTCGAACTCATCCTCAACGACGACAACGTTTGCCGTCAGCTCATCAAGGACGAGCTCGCCGAAGTACGCGACAAGTACGGCGACGAGCGCAAGACCGACATCGACTACACCGCCGGCGACTTCAACGCCGAGGACTTCTATGCCGACGACGACATGATCATCACCATCTCGCACCTCGGATACATCAAGCGCACTCCCCTGAGCGACTTCCGCACCCAGCACCGAGGAGGCGTCGGTGCCAAGGGCAGCGACACCCGCGACGAAGACTTCATCGAGCACATCTACCATGCCTCGATGCACGCCACAATGATGTTCTTCACCGCTCGCGGACTCGTCTACCAGATGAAGGTATACGAGCTCCCCGAAGGCGCCAAGAACACCAAGGGACGCGCACTGCAGAACCTCCTCAACATCGAAGCCGGAGACTCTGTGCAGGCGTTCCTCCACTGCAAGCAACTCAGCGATCCCGAGTACACCAACTCGCACAACCTCGTGTTTGCCACCGAGCGCGGCGTCATCAAGAAAACATGCCTCGCCGAATACGCACGAGTTCTCGCCAAGGGCAAGAAAGCCATCATCCTCCGCGACGACGACTCGCTGGTCGGCGTCGAACTCACCGACGGCGACAGCCAGATTCTGCTCGCCAACCGCAACGGTCGCGCCATCCGATTCCACGAATCTGCCGTGCGTCAGATGGGTCGCGTATCCACCGGCGTGCGCGGCATGACACTCGACGGTGCCGACGACGCCGTGGTGGGACTCATCACCATGACCGCCGACGACCAGAAGTCGATTCTCGCACTCTCTGAGAACGGCATCGGCAAGCGCTCACTGCTCGACGGCGAGGACGGACAGCCCATCTACCGCATCACCAACCGCGGCGGCAAGGGCGTCAAGACCATCAACGTCAACGAGAAGACCGGACACCTCGTCGCCTTCAAGAGCGTAGACGACAACAACGACCTCGTCATCATCAACAAGTCGGGAATCACAATCCGCATCCACGTCGACGCAATCCCCGTGCGCGGTCGCGCCACAATGGGCGTCAAGATCATCAACCTCGACAAGAACGACGATGTCATCGCATCGGTTTGTGTCGTTGACTCTGACCCCGAAGAAGAAGTCGAAACAATCAACGTCGAAATCCCCGCTGAAGAAGAAGCAATCGAAGACGTCGAAGTCACCGACGAAGAAGTTATCGACGAACCCGAAGACGTGCAGGAAGCCAACGACAATGACGACGAACAATAAAAACATTGATTCTCAACCATTCTATCAACTTATAAACTTCATTTATCTATGAACAAAATCAGCCTAATGGCAGCCATGCTCCTCGTCGGAGCTTCTGCCACAGCTCAGACTTCTGTTTTAAAGGATGCCGAGTCTGCCATGAAGAGCGGCAAGGCGTACACCGAAGTTGAAAAAATCGTGAAGCCCGCCTTCACAAACAGCGAGACCTCAAAACTCGCCCAGACATACTACATCCCCGGCAAAGCCGGTTTCAAACAGTATGACGACGCTCTCGGCAAGAAACAGCTCGGCATGATCCAGTCTGGTTCTAACGAAGCAGTCACCATGGGCGATGCACTCCTCGCCGGATACGGCTACTACCTCAAGGCTCTGCCCCTCGACTCTCTCCCCGACGTCAAGGGCAAAGTGAAACCCAAATATTCAAAAGAAATCATCAGCACAATCGAAGGTCACTACAACGACTTCAACGCTATGGGCGTCGAGTTCTTCAACGCTCAGAAATATGACAAGGCATACGAGGCTTGGGACATCTATGTCACCCTCCCCAGCAAATTCGAGTTCTCAAAGAGCTTCAAGGCCAACCCCGACAGCCTCACTGCCATGACCATGTACAACCAGGCTCTCGCAGCATGGAACATGGAAGACTATGGCAAAGTAGTCAATGCTGCCCGCAACGCCAAAAACCACGGATACGACAACAAAGCCATCTATGACATCGGCGTAGCAGCCGCCGTCAACGCCAAGGACGAAGACGCCCTCCTCGAATTCGCTCAGCAGGGCAACAAACTCTTTGGCAAGGAAGACTCGCAGTACATCAACCAGATCATCAACTACTACCTCACAAAGGAGCAGTATGACGCCGCTCTCGACTTCCTCGGAAAAGCTCTTGTCGAAACTCCCGACAACGCTCAGTACTACGCACTCGAAGGCATCATCTATGACAACAAGGACGACCTCGCCAACGCCAAGAAAGCCTACGAAAAGGCTCTCCAGCTCGATGGTGACAATGCATTCGCCAACATCTACTACGGCCGCATCCTCGCCCGCGAAGCCAGCAACATGGCAGACTCTTTCGACGAAAAGACCGGCGGCAACTACGCCACTTTCAAGAAGACCAAGGTAGACCCCATCTTTGAAGAATCAGCCAAGTACATCGAAAAAGCCATCCAGCTCGACAAGAACCAGCGCGACACCGGCTACAAACTCCTCGATGTCATCTACTACAACCTCGGTGACGACCGCTACAACCAGCTCCAGCAGCGCAAAGCCGAAGACGTAGACTAATTCCATCCCCTCCCCCATACACAGCGGGCGCGCCTCACAAGGTGCGCCCGCTTTTTCATCTCCCCCCTCGCCCTGTTCTCATGAATCGACGCTGCTTTTAGCCCGATTCCATAGCCTATTTGACAAAATAAATTAATTTACAGTTTGTGTAATCAAGAACTTTTCATTACATTTGCAGCATAAAATAGTTTACAGAAAATGTCATTCGTTTTTTAACCTTAAAAGTGGATATTTCGTTTAAAAATAAAAAGCTCGAAAAATTGCTCGCCAACCCCACAAAATTGTTCAAGGAACTCGGCGCCCTGCGAGCAAAACTTTTCCTGAAAAGATTGGGCGCGCTCGCCGATGCTTCCACTCTTGAAGATGTGCGGAACATGCCAGGCAATTTTCACGAACTATCCGCTGACCGCAAAGGGCAATGGGCATGCGATCTCGATCAGCCCTACCGTTTGATTTTTGAGCCTCACGAAGACCCTATACCGACCGACTCTTCAGGAAGATATATATGGGTTGAAATAAAGGGCGTAGAAATAGTAGAAATTACAAACTATCATGGCAAATAGAACTATGGCACAGACAAAAACATTTTTCGACCCTGCAAAACTTCCGGTCGTCTATCATCCCGGAGAAACTCTCGACGAGAAACTCCATGAGATGAATATGGGCGTCAAGGAGTTTGCCACACGTGTCTCAAAACCCGAGAAAACAATCATCGCCGTCATCAAAGGCAGAAGTTCCATTACGCCCGACATGGCAGTGGCATTCGAGATGGTCACCAAAATCCCAGCTAACATGTGGCTGCGTCAACAAGAAAGATACGACGAATTCATTGCCCGCAAAAAACGTGAGAAGGCATTGAATGACGGACTGGAATGGGCAAACAAATTTCCAATCGACGAGATTGTGCAATTGGGCTGGTTGGCTGAGATTCAAGAATCATCAGAAGAATTGCGCAACATCGTCGATATCCTATGCACTTTCTTTGCCGTGAGTTCTCCAAAAGGTTGGGAAGACTTCTACCTCAACCAGAGACTTCGCGTGGCATTCAGAATCACACTTTCTGAGTCCTGTGACCCATACGCCCTATCGGCATGGCTTAGACGTGGCGAGATTCAAGCTTCAGAAATTGATGTTGCTTGCAAATATGCATCTCGACAACTCCGAGCAATCATCGACAAACTTTGTGAAATCAGAAAGTCTGGCATAGAAAATCCCAACATCAGCATTCAAAAACTCCTCTCGGGAGCAGGCGTTAAATACATACTCACAGAAACACTTTCATCTGCCCCGGTCAAAGGATGCACCCGCTATATCCATGGTATCCCGTGCATTCAACTTGCTAATAAATTTGATGGCAAAGATGACTTTTGGCACACGCTGTTTCATGAGATAGGCCACATCCTCCTACACGGCAAAAAGGACATCTTCATGGAAAACGTCAACTACGGCGACAAAGACCCCAAAAAGGAACAAGAAGCAAACGAGTTTGCCGACCACCTTTGTAGTTGACGCCAAACTGTGTGTAAAGCATATTCCATATAGCCCAGGTTTTTGTCAAGCTATAATTGCATCGAAATAAGCCATGTGTGCATCTGCTACGGCGATGGGCTCTCGACGTCATGGAGAAGGCTGGGGAGGAGGCGCGCCGCCAAGCCCCGAAGGAAGCGCCAAGGGATGCCGTAGCCGCGGAGGATGCCGCAGAACCCGATGACGACTACCGTCTATGACAAGGTGGCGGAAGCCACGCGCCCCGACGACGCCGACTTTGATGCGGCGCAGGCTGCCGAGATGGAGCGCCGAGCCGACGAGGAAGCGGCGCTCCGCCATCGAGCTGTGGCACCGCTGTTCGCGCGAGAAATGGCGCGAGGACATGAACCCCGCCAACGCCGACAACATCTCCGACGTGGCGGCGATGATGTGCACGCGGCTGACGCAGGTGTCGATGAAGGGTTTCGATTTGGAGGATGCCTCCGACGACAGCGGCAAATACAGTGACGCGGAGATTGCCATCGCCGCCATGATAGCCGTGAGCGGCAACTCCACGAACAAACTGCGCGACACCGCAGCCTCGACACTCAAGGATGTCGCCTCGGCGTGGGGCGGTCGCCGCATCGAGGGCAAGCTGGACTTCGGCACCGACGCACTGATGGGCGAGGAGTTGGCGCACGACGAATACGAGAAGCGTGCCGCCGCCGTCGGCTACGGCGAACTCGCGCTGTACGGCATCGAGCACTCGCGCTTCGGACTCGACGCCAGCAAGGCGTTCGGTCACGGCAAGGCGACGCGACCCAGGCGTGGTGCGTGGCTTTTT
>X1_Eurasian_Beaver__coassemble_72_pt1 | contig 15858 bp, 15 predicted proteins | sample X1_Eurasian_Beaver__metabat2_high_PE_005 | metagenome-assembled genome bin X1_Eurasian_Beaver
TTCACCATCCCGAAGTGGATCCGCCGCCACCGGTGCTACCGCCGCCGAAAGAGCCTCCGCCGAATCCTCCGCCGCCACTGCTGCGACCCCCGAAAACCGCACCGGCAGCCGCTCCGAGCGCTACCGCCGAGGTGTCGACCTCCTTGGGAATGTCGTATTTGCGGTGGGTGGTGTTGCCGCAGTAGAGGCACTGATAGTTCTGGTAGCCATATCCGGCATGGCGCGTCGTGGCGGGTTGCACGACGGTCTTGTTGACATATTTGGCGGCGCGGGTGCCGCAGTATTCGCAGAGTTGGTAGGGCGACGACTCGTTGACAAAGGGGATGACGTCGGTTTTGCCGCACGATGGGCAATGCCACACGTCGTAGTCCACCGAGTCGATGCGCTTTTCGAGTTGCTGGGCAGATGTGAGTCGCTCGCCGGCAGCGGCATCGTCGAGCTTGGTCATGGTGGCTCCGCACGAGCATTGGCGCGGCATGTCGCGCACAGCCTTGAGCGAGGCGCGCACGCGGGGGACCCACAGCAGTGGCACGCCCAGGAAGGCAAACGCCAGCATGTAGAGCTGGTTGCGCAGTCGCTTGATGTCGTGGTACGAGTCGGGGACACCGCGGGCGGCAGCCTTGCGGATGGCGTGGTTGACCCAGAATCCGAGCAGCAGACCCACGATGATGCAGGCGCAGACATAGTAGGTCATGAAGTCGATGAGCTCTTGCAGGTCGTCGCCGTCACTGTCGCCGCGCGACATGATTTCGGCGCGAGCCTCGGGGTCGGTCATGATTTGGCGGATGGCTGTCATGCCGTTGATGATGGCGTTGTCGTAGTCGCCCTCCCTGAACAGTGGGTTCATCTGCTCGCGCTGTATCTCGCCCAGTGCGATGTCGGGGAGCACGCCCTCGACGCCCTTGCCGGTGCGTATTGTGCTCTGACGGTTGCCGCGCGCCACGAGGACGAGCAGCCCGTTGTCGACATCCTTCTTGCCCAGTCCCCAGGCTTCGAACAGGTCGGTGGCAAAGTCGGAGACGTCGTCGTCGATGCTGTCGAGGACGACGACGGCGACCTCGGCAGATGTCTGCCGGCGTATGTCGCGAGCGATGTCGTTGATTTGTCGGCGCGCGGCGGCGCTGAGAATGCTGTTGGGGTCGGAGACAAGTTGGGTAGAGTCGGCGAGCTGCACGTTGGGCACCTGGCTGACATCGGTGGTGACGGCACCGGTGACCATCGCCGCCACCGCCATCCATATCAATATGCAAATTCTTCTGATCATGACAGTATCGCGGAGAGAGAATGTGTTTGTGTGGGGTGTTATACCGCGGGGATTATACCACCGAAATGATGGGCTCGCCAAAAAATGTTGATAATTTTGCTATTGTCGCGATAGTGAAGTTGTGTTGGCCGCTGAGCCACTTGGTGACTTCGCTTGGTCGTCGTCCCATTGCCACGGCAAACTGTTTTTTTGAGAGACCGTTCTGTCGCATGAGCTGGTCAATGCGGTCAGAGATGTCAAACGAAAGTTTAGTCTGCATCGTCAATTCTTCGGGAATGTCGCCCAATAGCGCATTGAGTTGGAGAGTAGCCGTCTTCATAATTCAAAAGAGATATCTGTTTGTATGTTATTCTTTGTTATGATAACATTGCCATTGGCAATTTCTTGTTTTAATATTTTGTCAAGCCTTTTCAACGTGAGGACATATCCGCTCAATAGCACATCTTCTTGATAAGTTCGAGTGTTCTTGATTCCACCATTACCAAGAATGAGAATTTTGTCAGATAATCTCAAGCCGTAGAGTCTCAATTTAGACTTATAGATGGGGATGGCAACAAGATTGTCATTAAACTTGCCCTCTGGTCTGAAGTATCTTTCAAGTGCGCCGCGCTCTATAATTTGTTTAATGAAGGCGGCAATAATGAGATAATCCTTGCTATATTCGGAATTTTCTCGAAATGTGGATACAAATTTTTCAAACTCGTTTTTATTTTCATTGACGAATTGTATTGTGTATAACGTGCAATTTTCAGAACTATCCAAAAGTAGCAATTCAACTTCACTCATGACTTATTACTTCTAAGGTTTTTTGCAAAGATATGAATTTTACTTCACTTATAGGTGAATCGTATGGGATTTTATAAAATTATTTTGTGTGTGTCGGTTATACCGCGGGGAGGGACATGCCGTTGAGGCGGCGGTAGAGGTCGAGGGCGTAGACGTCGGTCATGGCTGAGACGTGGTCGACGACTGCCTGGATCTTGGTGAACAGGTCGTGGTCGTGGACGTCAAATTGCTCGGGGACGCGGCTCAGCAGCAGGTGCGAGTAGTTGAGCCCGGGGTTGACCACGGCATGGATGAGCTTCTCGAGCAGGAAGGTGATGATGCGGTTGCCGGCGAGTTCGATGTCGACGACGTCGGCGGCACAGTATATCTTCTCCCACGAGAGCTGCACCGAGCGGTTGTATGCCTGTCGCTCGAGGTCGTTGATGTGGTCGATGAGCGGACCGTTGAATGTGCCGGCGAGTATCGCTTGCTCGTTGTCGAGAAATGCACGGGCGCAGCTGTTGACGAGGCTGCCGATGACGCTCGAGCGCAGGTAGCCGATTTTTTCGTTGGGGTCTTCGACACTCTCCATGATCATGAGCACGTGGTCGAGTCGGTCGGCGGGGATGTAGGACAGCAGGGTGTCCATGACCTCGGCGGTGGAGAGAATCTTGAGTTTGTGGGCGTCTTCGAGATCCATGACTTCGTAGCAGATGTCGTCTGCCGCCTCGACAATGTAGACCAGCGGATGTCGGGCATATCTGGTTGAACCTTGTGGGGCGTCGAGGCGCAGTATGCCCAGCTCGTCGGCGACGCGACGGTAGGTTTCTGCCTCGGTGGCGAAGAATCCGAATTTGCCCTTCTCGCCGGCAAGGGTAGAGTCGTAGGGGTATTTGACGATGGCGGCGAGCATCGAGTAGGTCATGGCAAACCCGCCCGGTCGGCGTCCGGCAAACTGGTGGACGAGGGTGCGGAACGAGTTGGCGTTACCCTCAAAGTTTGTTAGGTCTGCCCACTGGTGTGGTGTGAGCATCGACTTGAGCTTGCGGCCGTCGCCCTCGCTGAAGAATGTGGCGATGGCCTTCTCGCCGGAGTGTCCGAATGGCGGGTTGCCGAGGTCGTGGGCGAGGCAGGCGGCGGCGACGATGTCGCCGAGGTTGTCAAAGAGTGCCGGTTCGACAGTGTCGGCGTGGCGTTTCTTGAGTTCGAGGGCGATTGAGTCTGCCATGGAGCGTCCCACGCACGAGACTTCGAGCGAGTGGGTGAGTCGGTTGTGGACAAACACGCTGCCGGGCAGCGGGAAGACCTGGGTCTTGTTCTGCAAGCGGCGGAATGGCGACGAAAAGACCAGACGGTCGTAGTCGCGGCGGAAGTCGGAGCGCGTCGACTGGTTGTTCTCGTTGTAGAATCGTTCGAGTCCGAGGCGTTTGTCGTTGATGAGTTTGCCCCAGTCCATGAGTGTGGTATTTTGGCGTTTTTCCATTATATGGTCTTGTCGGTTGGAAATATGACGCAAGTTAGAAAATTTTCTCGAGACTGCCAAACGCGCGCCTCAACTGATGCGGCTCCAGTCGCGGGAGTGGTCGATGACGCGGGCGAGGGTGATGGCAAATGTGCGGTTTTCGGGCATGGCGAGATGGGGGTCGCGGTCGAGGAGGCGCGAGGCGGCGTCGCGTGCTGCCTGAATGATTTGTCCGTCGGTGGCGAGGTTGGCGATTTTGAGGTCGAATGGTATGCCGCTCTGCATAGTGCCCTCGATGTCGCCGGGACCGCGCATCGACATGTCTGCCTCGGCGACGCGAAATCCGTCGGTGGTCTGGGTCATCAATTCGAGGCGCTTGCGGGTGTCGCCGGCGATTTTTGCCTTTGACATGAGCACACAGTAGCTTTGGTCGCCGCCGCGTCCGACACGTCCGCGCAGCTGGTGCAACTGGCTGAGGCCGAATCGCTCGGCGTTCTCGATGATCATGGTGGTGGCGTTGGGGACGTTGACGCCGACCTCGATAACGGTGGTGGCGACGAGAATCTGCGCCTTGCCGCTGGCGAATAGTTCCATCTGGAAGTCCTTCTCCGAGGGCTTCATCTTGCCGTGGACAAACGCCACCTTGCACTGCGGGAATGTCTCGCGCACAAGTTCGTATCCCTCCTCGAGGCTCTTGAGGTCGAGCTTCTGGTTCTCCTCGATGAGTGGGTAGACGATATAGGTCTGGAATCCGGCGGCAACTTGACGCGAGACGTGCTGCCACACTTTGAGACGAGCCTGTTCATATAGCAGCAGAGTCATCACTGGCTTGCGACCCGGGGGCAGTTCGTCTATGACCGATACGTCGAGGTCACCGTAGACTGTCATGGCGAGGGTGCGAGGGATGGGTGTCGCCGTCATCACCAGGATGTGGGGCTGGATGGTGTTCTTGGACCACATGCGCGAGCGCTGGGCGACGCCAAACCGGTGTTGCTCGTCGATGACCGCCATGCCGAGGTTGTGAAATTGCACAACGTCCTCGAGCACGGCGTGTGTGCCGATGAGGATGTGTATGGTGCCGTCGAGCAGTCCGGCGTGTATCTCGCGTCGCTCCTTGGCGCGTGTCGAGCCGGTGAGCAGTCGCACGTTGACGCCGATTGGGGCGACGAGCTTGCGCAGTGTTTCGTAGTGTTGTCCCGAGAGGATTTCGGTGGGAGCCATGAGGCACGCTTGTGCGCCGTTGTCGATGGCGATGAGCATCGCCATGAGCGCGACGAGGGTCTTGCCGCTGCCCACATCGCCTTGCACCAGTCGGTTCATCTGGTGTCCGGTGTCGACGTCGGCGCGTATCTCGCGAATGACGCGCTTCTGCGCCTCGGTGAGCGAAAATGGCAGACACTCGTTGTAGAAACGGTTGAAGAAGTTGCCGATGCGGGGGAATCGCAAACCTTGCGACACAGCCTTGCGCCCTCGCGAGCGGTTGAGCATGTCGACCTGGATGTAGAACAGTTCCTCAAACTTGAGTCGTGCTCGTGCCGCCTGCAGCGTGGCGTTGTCGGGGGGGCAGTGCACAGCGCGTATTGCATGGTCGAGGTCGAGCAACCGCGTCTCTGCCATGGTCGATGGCGGCAGGGTCTCTTGCAGCGGTCGGCGTCCTGAGAGCAGGGTCTGAATCCATGTGAAGAATTGGCGCGAGCCGATGTTGTTCTGGCGCAGTCGCTCGGTGAGCGGGTAGACGCCGCGCAGTCCGGCGGTGGCGCCCACCGACCCTTCGCTGTCGACCTCGGGGTGGACGATGGACCAGCGCGAGGTGGCGGCAAAGTATTCGGGACGACCGAAGAGGATGTATTCGTTGCCGACGTGATATGCCTTCTCGATGTTGCGTATCGACTTGAACCACACCACTTCTATCGAGGCGGTGCCGTCGGTGAACAGCCCGACGAGACGCATCTTGGCGCCCTCGCCGTGGCGGGTGAATGTGAGAAATCGCCCCTTGATGAGCACAGACGGCATGTCGCCGCGGAACTCGCGGATGGGGGTGAACTTCGAACGGTCGATGTAGTGGGTGGGGATGTGGCGCACCAGGTCGTAGGCGGTGAATATGCCCAGCTCGCGGTTGAGGAGTTCGGCACGTCGCGGCCCGATGCCCTTGACGAATTTTATGTCGAGTTCGCGAAGTGTGTTCATCGCGTCTCGTCGAGGTATGTCGCGGCGATGTCAATGTCGCGCGAATGAGTGATTTTGATATTGCGGTGGTCGCCTTCGACGAGGGCGACGCGTGAGCCTGTGGCTTCGACCACCGAAGCGTCGTCGGTGAATGTGGAGCTGAACGGCTGGCGGTAGGCGTGGCGCAACAGGTCGGTGTCAAAGCCCTGGGGCGTCTGCACGGCGCGGTATCGCGAGCGCTCTACGGCGTGCGAGTCTCCGCTGTCGTCGATGACGCGCAGCGAGTCGGTGACGGCGATGGCAGGGATGGCGGCGTGGCTGCCGATGGCGGCGTCGACAACGCGGCGCACCATGTCGGCGGGGGCGAGGGGACGCGCTCCGTCGTGCACGAGGACTATGCCGTGGCGGTCGGCGGGAATAGAGTCGAGGGCGTTGCGCACCGAGTGCCAGCGTGTTTCTCCGCCGTCGACGATGGCTGGGGAGTCGAACATGTGGCGTCGGCACAACTCGCTCCACAGCTCGCAGTTGTCGGGCGAGAGCACGACGGTGATGGCGGCGTCGGGCACGGCACGGCGCATGGCGTCGATGGCGCGCATCAGCACCGGGCGTCCGTCGAGGTCGCAAAATTGCTTGGGGAGAGGCGCTCCAAAACGGGCGCCCCTCCCGGCGGCAACTATTATTATGTCAATGTCTGGTCTTGTCAAATCAGATGGTTGATGGTTTGTCGGGACATCACCAAGCAAAGATGGGATAGTCCTCCATGAGTTTGTTGACCTGGGCGCGGACGTCGGCGATGACAGCCTGGTCTTCGGGGTTGGAGAGCACGCGGTCGATGAGGTCGGCGATGACAGCCATCATGTCTTCCTTGACGCCGCGGGTTGTGATGGCGGGGGTGCCGAGGCGTATTCCCGATGTCTGGAAGGGCGAGCGCGAGTCGAACGGCACCATGTTCTTGTTGGCGGTGATGTCTGCCTCGACGAGTACGCGTTCGGCAACCTTGCCGGTGAGGTCGGGATATTTGGTGCGGAGGTCAACGAGGATGCAGTGGTTGTCGGTGCCTCCCGAGACGATATTGTAGCCCTTGTCGAGGAGTGCCTTGGCGAGAGCGGCGGCGTTCTTCTTGACCTGGAGCTGGTAGTCGCGGAACTCGGGTTTGAGGGCTTCGCCGAATGCCACAGCCTTTGCGGCGATGACGTGTTCGAGGGGACCGCCCTGCACGCCGGGGAACACGGCGCTGTCGAGCAGCTGCGACATCATCTTGACCTGACCCTTGGGAGTGGTTTTGCCCCATGGATTTTCGAAGTCCTTGCCCATGAGGATGATACCGCCGCGGGGACCGCGCAGAGTCTTGTGGGTAGTCGAGGTGACGATGTGGGCGTATTTGACGGGGTTGTCGAGCAGACCGGCGGCAATGAGACCGGCGGGGTGTGCCATGTCAACGACAAAGATGGCTCCGATTTCGTCGGCGAGACGGCGCATGCGCGCGTAGTCCCACTCGCGGCTGTAGGCGCTGGCGCCGCCGATGATGAGGCGGGGACGTTCGCGGCGAGCCACTTCCTCCATCTGGTCGTAGTCGATGAGTCCGGTGTCAGCCTTGACGTTGTATTCGAGGGCCTTGAACATGAGACCCGAGAAGTTGACGGGGCTGCCGTGCGAGAGGTGACCGCCGTGTGCGAGGTTGAGACCGAGGAACTTGTCGCCGGGGTTGAGGCATGCCATGAACACTGCCATGTTGGCCTGTGCTCCCGAGTGGGGTTGCACGTTGGCGTATTCGGCGCCGAAGAGCTGCTTGACGCGCTCCTGAGCGAGGCTCTCTGCCTCGTCGACAACCTGGCAACCGCCATAGTAGCGGTGTCCGGGATAGCCCTCGGCATATTTGTTGGTGAGGCACGAGCCCATAGCCTGCATCACTTCGTCGCTGACGAAGTTTTCAGATGCGATGAGTTCAATACCTTTCTTCTGGCGTTGGTGTTCGCGTTCGATAATGTCGAAAATCTGTTTGTCTCGTTCCATAGGGGAAGTTTGATTTTAATGTATTTTGTAGTTGTTAGGGGTGTGTAGATCAGGGTATGTATTTATATGTATTAACCTACCGTCATCTCGCCACAGATGGGCTGGGCGAGGGCGGCATAAATGCGGTCGTGTGGATATCCTTGACCAAAGAGGAACATCATCTTGGTGATGGCTGCCTCGCTGGTGATGTCGTGTCCCGAGATGACGCCGGTGGCAGAGAGAATGTCGCCCGACTCGTATCGGTTGGAGTGAACCGAGCCGTTGGCGCACTGGGTGACGTTGAGGATGATGACGCCACGGTCGATGGCGTCGGAGATGGCGTCGACAAACCAAGAAGATGTGGGACCGTTGCCGGCGCCGTATGTTCTGAGCACCACTCCCTTGACTCCGGGCGTGTTGAGCTGGTGGCGCAGGGTGCTCTCGCTCAGACCGGGGTAGAGGTCGATGACCACCACCGACTGGTCCATGTTGTAGCGCACCTTGAGCCGCGAGTCAAAGGGCGGACGTGCCAAAGCCTCGGGCGAGAAGTGGATGCCGAGACCTATCTTGGCGAGCGCGGGATAGTTGCAACTCTTGAAGGCGTTGAAGTTGTCGGCGCTGCGTTTCGACGAGCGGTTGCCGCGCCACAGGTAGTTCTCAAAGAGGATGGCGACTTCTCGCACCATGGGCAGTCCGTCAGAGTCGGTGGCGGCGGCAATCTGTATGGCGGTGATGAGGTTTTCCTCGCCGTCGGTGCGCACCTCGCCGATGGGCAGCTGGCTGCCGGTGATGATGACGGGCTTGTTGAGTCCGTGGAGCATGAACGACAATGCCGAGGCGGTGTATGCCATGGTGTCGGTGCCGTGGAGCACGACAAAACCGTCATACTTTTCATAGTTTTCGTCGATGACACGGGTCATCTGCTTCCAGTGCTCGATGTTCATGTCGCTTGAGTCGATGGGAGTCTCGAACTGGAAGTTGTCTATGTGGTAGTCCAGCATTTTGATTTTGGGCACGTTGTCGATGAGGTGCGAAAAATCAAAAGGCTTGAGGACGTGAGATACCGGGTCGTCGATCATGCCGATCGTACCACCGGTATAAATAATGAGTATGCGCCGCTGTCTCATGGAGGTGCTTTGATGTAGAATGAAGGTTGTTAATGGATGTTGTTAAAAAACTGATGATGAATGGTTGAAACAGTCGTGTGTTTATTTGACGCGTGCGCCGGGAGTGGCGGGAGCCGAAGGCGAAATCACCGTCAGCGATCCGTCGGCGTTTTCGGCAGAGAGAATCATGCCTTGCGAGAGGACGCCCTTGAGCTTGCGGGGAGCGAGGTTGGCGATGAACACCACCTGCTTGCCCACGAGGTCCTCGGGCTTGTAGTGCTGTGCGATGCCCGAGACGATGGTGCGTTTCTCGAGACCGTCGTCGATGAGGAACTTGAGGAGCTTGTCGGCCTTGGGGATGCGCTCGCACTCGAGGACGGTGCCCACGCGCAGGTCGGCTTTGGTGAAGGCGTCAAACTCGACGTCGGGGAGCTGGGGCTCTGCCTTGAACGAGTTGATCTGGTTCTGGCGCTTTGACTCCTCGAGTTTGTCGATTTGCTTCTGGATGTCTGCGTCCTCGATTTTGTCGAAGAGCAGCACAGCCTCGCCCAGCTGAGAGCCGGCGGTGAGCAGGTCGCGGCGACCGAGGTCGCTCCATGTGAGTTTGCCGAGACCGAGCATGGCGACGAGCTTCTGTGCGGTGAATGGCATGAAGGGCTCGCAGGCGATGGCGATGTCGGCGCAGAGGCCGATGGCGACGTTGAGGATTGTCTTGACGCGCTCGGGGTCGGTCTTGAATACCTTCCAGGGCTCGGTGTCCTGCAGGTACTTGTTGCCGAGACGGGCGATGTTCATTGCCTCCTTGAGGGCGTCGCGGAAGTGGAATGTCTCGATGGCGTTGGTGAGAGCCTCTTTGATGGCGAGAACCTCGTCGAGAGCCTCGGTGTCGATGGCCTCGAGGTTGCCGGCGGCGGGCACCTTGCCGTCAAAATATTTCTGGGTGAGGACCACTGCGCGGTTGACGAAGTTGCCGAGGATGGCGACGAGTTCGCTGTTGTTGCGCTGCTGGAAGTCCTTCCATGTGAAGTCGTTGTCCTTGGTTTCGGGGGCGTTGGCGGTGAGGACGTATCTGAGGACATCCTGCTTGCCGGGGAAGTCGACGAGGTATTCGTGCAACCAGACAGCCCAGTTGCGCGAGGTCGAGATTTTGTCGCCCTCGAGGTTGAGGAATTCGTTGGCGGGGACGTTGTCGGGCAACTGGAAGTTGTCGCCGTATGCCATGAGCATGGCGGGGAAGACGATGCAGTGGAAGACGATGTTGTCCTTGCCGATGAAGTTGATGATGCGTGTCTCGGGGTCTTTCCACCATGTCTCCCAGGAGTCGGGATAGAGTTCCTTGGTGTTTGAGATGTAGCCGATTGGCGCGTCAAACCAGACGTATAGCACCTTGCCTTCGGCGCCTTCGACGGGCACGGGCACACCCCAGTCGAGGTCGCGCGACACGGCGCGGGGTTGCAGACCGAGGTCGATCCACGACTTGCATTGACCGTAGACGTTGACTTTCCACTCCTTGTGACCGTCGAGAATCCAGTGTTTCAGCGCGGGTTCCCACTTGTCGAGGGGGAGGTACCAGTGTTTGGTCTCGCGCAGCACGGGAGCATTGCCGGTGATTGCGCTCTTGGGGTTGATGAGGTCGGTGGCGTTGAGCGATGTGCCGCAAGCCTCGCATTGGTCGCCATAGGCGCGTGGGTTGTGGCAGTGGGGGCACTCGCCGGTGACGTATCGGTCGGCGAGAAATTGGTTGGCCTTCTCGTCATAGAGCTGCATGGATGTCTTCTCGACAAACTCGCCCTTGTCGTAGAGGTGCTTGAAGAATTCTGACGCTGTCTCGCGGTGTATGTCTGACGTGGTGCGCGAGTAGACGTCGAACGACATGCCCAGCTCTTCAAACGATTTCTTGATGATAGAGTGATATCTGTCGACGATATCCTGGGGAGTCACCCCCTCGGCCTTTGCCTTGATGGTGATGGGCACTCCGTGTTCGTCGCTGCCGCCCACGAGGGTGACTTCGCGACCTTGCAGGCGCAGATAGCGCGCGTAGATGTCGGCGGGGACATAGACGCCGGCGAGGTGTCCGATGTGTACGGGACCATTGGCATAGGGGAGTGCTGTGGTGATGAGAGTACGTTTGAATTCTGACATGTTATATAGGTTTTATACGATTGTTCAATCTTGTATTTTTGATGAGGGTGAGGATTGTTACTTGAATGTGTAGGTGACGCGTCCTGTGTAGTCTCGGTCGGCGGTGGTCGAACCCGAGCGCGAGAGGCGGTGCCGCTTGATTTCGGCGATTACCGCCGCCTGTACCTGGGTGTCCGAGCCCACGGGGGCTTGTCCGCCGATGACCTTGACGTCGCTCACCGAGCCGTCGGGGTGCACGACAAACTCGACGATGATCGATCCGGTCTTGGAGGTGGGGATGTTGCGGTTGTAGTTGGGGAACGCCCATCCGCCGCCGATGTTGCCCTGCACGCCCACCGAGGTGGAGTTGGAGCTCACCGCGCCGGTCGAACCGTCCTGACTCGTGGGCTTGCCGGCGACTCCGTCACCGCCGTCGCGGTTGGTGGAGTTGCCCTTGGCGTTGGGCGAGGCAAATGCGCTCGACACCAGCGAGTTGGTGCGCTTGGATGTGGCTTCTTGCTCTTTCTTGACGTTGTCGACAGCCGACTCAGCCTTTTCGGGTTGGGTTGACGTCTTGACCTGCACCGACGATTCGCGGTTGGTGGTGACGGTCTTGGCGGTCTGCCCCTTGTCGCCCGAGTTGGTGAGGTGCTGACCGCTCTCCGGGGCGAGCGTCGAGGGGACGTCGCTGACCTCGTCGAGCTTGGCGGCGGCGACTTCTTCGCCGAATGCCGATGTCGTGTTGTCGGGGACAACCTCGACAAATTCATCTTCCTCGAGGGTGATGAACGGCTTGGCCATGGCGTTGGCGATAGTCTGGTGATAGCCCATCTTGACCATAAACATCAGCAGCACGATGAGCACGCTCGTCGCGAAGGTGATGCACAGGGATGTCAGTCGTGGGTTCTGGGTCATTGCTGGTCGTTGTGTTGAGCTGTTTGTTGATTGTCAGCCGCGGTTTTGGGTGCGCGGGGAGTGGTGGCGAGCACCATCTTGAGGTCGTTGGCGGCGCCGAGGTTGAGCACACGCACCACCTCGCCATATTCGACCGTGACATCGGCATAGACGGCGATTCCGCTCTCGGGATCCTGTGCCTTGATGGTCTGGAGGAATTCGATGAGCGAGTTGTCGTCGGCAAATTGCTGGGCGTCGGCGTCGTCATATTGTCCCCATATCGAGCCGTCAGCCTGCACATAGACGCGGGTGGTGGGCTTCATGGGTGACTGGCTGACGCCTTGGGGGAGGTTTACCTCGAGGGCAGTCGGGAAGACGTATGTCGAGGTGACCATGAAGAATATCAACAGCAGGAATGCCAGGTCGGTCATTGATGCCATCGAGAAGGTCGCCAGCGTTTCGGTTTGACGTTTCAGAGCCATATTGGGATGATGATGTTGTGGTTGCGGGTTATTTTGCGGGTTCGTTGAGCAGGTCCATGAACTCCATGGTTTTAGCCTCCATGAGGTTCATGACATTTGAGAGTCTCGACACGAGGTAGTTGTATCCAAACAGTGCGATGATGCCGACGATGAGGCCGCCGACTGTGGTGACGAGGGCGGTGTAGATGCCGCCGGCAAAGTCGCCGATTTGTGCCGAGTTGCCGCTGGCGGCGATGGCATAGAACGCCTGGACCATACCGATGACTGTGCCGAGGAATCCGAGCATTGGCGCAGCGCCGGCTGTGGTGGCGAGCATCGAGAATCCCTTGGAGAGAGCGGCGACTTCGAGGTTGCCGGTGTTCTCGATGGCGACGAGCACATCGTTCATGGGGCGACCGATGCGCGAGATGCCCTTGGAGATGAGGCGCGAGTAGGGGGTGTCGCTCTGGCGGCAGAGGTTGAGCGCGCTCTCGATTTCGCCGTCGTGGATATAGTCTTTGATTTTTTTCATGAATGTGTCTTCGACGCGCGACACTCGCTTGATGACGATGTATCTCTCGAAGAAGATGTACATGCTGATGACGAGCATGATGGCAAGGACGATCATGATCCAGCCGCCGCTCACGGCGAGATCCCACAGTGACAGTTCGGGGGTAGGCTGGGTCGCTACGGTTGTTTGCAAAAGAAGCATTGTTGAATCGTTGATTAGTTTGTTTCTTGACTATTGATTATGCGTGAGTCGTGTTCATCTGCCCAGGCAAGCCTTGTAGCGTGCGATTGTCTCCTTGAGTCCGAGATAGAGGGCGTCGCAGATGATGGCATGGCCGATGGATACCTCGTTGAGATAGGGCATCGACTTGTGGAAGAACTCGAGGTTCTCGAGGTTGAGGTCGTGTCCGGCGTTGACACCGAGTCCGACGTTGTGGGCAGCCTTTGACGCTTCGACGTATGGGGCGACGGCGCGGTCGCGGTCGGTGGCGTACATGTCGGCATAGGGCTTGGTGTAGAACTCCACGCGGTCGGTGCCGGTCTTGACGACGAGCTTGACGGTCTCGACATCGGGGGCGATGAATATCGAGGTGCGGATACCGGCGTCGCAGAATCTCTCGACCACCTCGGTGAGAAACTCGAGGTTGTCCTTGACGTCCCAGCCCGACACCGAGGTGAGCTGAGAGGGGCCGTCGGGCACGAGGGTCACCTGCTCGGGTCGGGTCTTGAGCACGAGGTCGATGAATTCGGGCGAGGGATATCCCTCGATGTTGAACTCGGTGCGCACCAGGGGACGCAGTGCGAACACGTCGGCGCGCTTGATATGTCGTTCGTCGGGCCGGGGATGCACGGTGATGCCGTCGGCGCCGAACTCTTCACAGTCTATCGCGACCTTCTCTACGCTGGGCACATTCTCGCCGCGCGCATTGCGCAAAGTCGCTATCTTGTTGATGTTTACACTCAAATTTGTCATTGCCTTGAAATGAAATATCTATGGGATTTGGTGCGTAAATATTCGAAAAATTTGTTGAGTTTCGAGATTTATTTGTATTTTTGTGTCTGAAAGAGAGTACAAATATAATTATAATTCATTAAATATCGAAGAATTGACGTCAAAAGATATTATCACCGACGATTTGGGACGACTTTTCCCCGCCAACAACGAGGCTTCGCGCCTCGTCATCAAGTGTCCGCGCCACCATTATCTGGCGTCGGAATTGGCGCGTGCCGTCGAGGATTGCGACGCCAATGTACTCAACCTCAATGTCACCGCCGACACCACCCCCGACTCGCAACTGCTCGTCGAGCTGCGTGTTGACCGTCGTGACGCCCAGGCAGTGGCGCGCAACATCGAGCGATATGGCTACCAGGTGCTCCAGTGCCACGATGCCATCGCCGACGACGACGCGCGTCCCACAGCCATAGACGAGCTCATCAGATACCTAAACATTTGAAGAAAATATTATGAAAATCGCAATATACGGCCGCCGCAACCAGGGCGAGTTCATCCCCGCCATTGCCACATTCATCGACTCGCTGTCGCGCCTTGTCGACGACATCGACATGCACGAGAAACTCTACAACCACCTGTTTGGCGAGAACGGTTTGCACGCTCCCGCCAACATCCATCGCGTCTATGAGGCGAGTCGTGTCGACGCCGACCTCGTGGTGAGCATCGGCGGCGACGGCACCTTCCTGCGCACTGTGGCGTGGGCAAGAGGCGAGGCGCCCATCATCGGCATCAACACCGGGCACCTCGGATATCTGTCGCCCATGACCCTCGAGCGCGCCAACGAGATACTCGCCGACTTTGTCGCCATCGGCAACCGCGACGCCGTGATTGAGCGCGCCAAGAGCATGTTCAGCATCGAACAGCGCTCGTTGCTCGAGGTCATCAGCCCGGCGGTGCGCGGCAGCAGATTTGCCCTCAACGAAATCACCATCTCCAAAGACGACGGCTCGTCGGTGGTCTCTGCCGAGACATTCATCAACGGCAGACGCCTTGCAACATACGTCGCCGACGGTCTCATCAGCGCCACGCCCACCGGCAGCACTGCCTACAATCTCTCGGTCGGCGGCCCCATCATCGAGCCATCGGCACGCGTCAGCGTCATCTCGCCCATCGCCGCCCACGCCCTGGGACTGCGACCGCTGGTCATCAGCGACGAGTCGCGCATCGATGTCGCCGTCAGCGGACGCTCGCGTTCGTACAAGCTCACCGTCGACGGACGGCAGACCTCTGAGCCCATCGACACCACTGTCACCATACGCCGCGCTCCGTTCACCATCTCGGTAGTCGAATGCATTGGTGACGAGTTCCCCGCCATGCTCACCAAAAAACTTTTCTTCTGATGCAACAGGTACAACAGACCGAAGTCCCAATTCTGCGATCGTTCTACTTAAAACACAAAGATATAGGCACAGTGCACGTGATTGCGCGCAGCAACATGCGCAGCATTACCGCCCATTGGAAGCAAGGCATCTTGCAGGTGGGCGTGCCGCGAGGGCTCTACAAGTCTGTCCTCGACGAGTACCTCGACCGCGTTGGCCCTCGGGCGCTTGATGCCAAGCCCAACAACTATTCGCCGCTCGATCCCATCACCACCGACTTTTTCACTGTCAGATTTGTGCGCGACGCCAGCCGCCCAGGCTATGTGTGGGTCAAGGATAACAATCGCGACTCGGTGATAGCCGTCAGCAGCGAGCTCGATGTCAATGCACCGGCGGTAGGCAGGACGATATCAAAGGTGGTGCTCACTCTTGCCGCTTTCCAAGCACGCGTCTACGACCCTCAAAATCATCATCTTGTCGGCAATCGGCTGCTTGCCGAGGCTGCCGCCGTAGCCGAAGAACTCGGCGTCAAAGTCCTGTCTTGGAAGATGTCGAGAGGCATCCGCACCCTTGGTACCTGCACGGCGTTGGGCGTCATCTCGATTAGTAACGCCGTGATGTTCCTGCCCGCCGACCTGCGCCGGTTCATCTACTGCCACGAGCTTGCCCACATCACCTATCCCAACCATTCTACCGAGTTTCACGCTCTCGTCAACAAATACGTTGGCGGCACCGAAAAGGATTGCATCGACCGCATCAAACACTTCAACTGGCCCATCCTGAAGT
>X1_Eurasian_Beaver__coassemble_77_pt1 | contig 15563 bp, 12 predicted proteins | sample X1_Eurasian_Beaver__metabat2_high_PE_005 | metagenome-assembled genome bin X1_Eurasian_Beaver
CTCTCGGGCACTCTCACCGCCTGGCTCCCCGACAAGAGCGACGCCAACATCTGGCAACTCGAAATTTAGATGCCCCAACCATCAATGACAATTCAATCAAATATATAGAAATCAGAACGTACAATACACACACATCAGCATGGATAGCCAAATCCACATACACTAACCCTGATTTGAGTAGTAAGTATCCGTTTTAACCAACACAATCTTGTCCTATCATGGTCAATCCAATAACCGAATTAAAGAAAGAAGGCAAACTCGACGAGGCAATCGAACTCGGCGAGACCCTCTTGCAAGACCCCGAAGTAGACACGTGGACTGCCAACGCCCTGTTCTGGTGCTACTATGACAAAGCCAAAAATCTGCTCTCCGACCCCGAGGCGCTTCTTCCCTGGGCAGACAAGATGCAGTCGATATACCACCTCATCCCCGAATCGCCGGCAGCCCAGTCGTCTCTCGACCGCGTGATGGCGGCAATGGTGTCGATCGAGGAACGACTCGACGAGGCACTGCACGTCACCGAGATGCGAGGCGGCGAAGCCGACGCCTACCACATGGTGCGCGAGTTCATACCCGACGCCGCCCCAGTCTATCACAACGACCTGGCGTGGATCATGTACCGATTTGCCTTCGCCCTGTTCAAGAACCTCAGTCCCGACGAACTCATCAATATCCTCAGCCAGTACCTGCGCCTCGACACCGAGCGCCCATCGTGGCTCCACTCCCAGTATCTCGAACTGGCGTTGCGCCTCGCCCGCCGTTGCCCCGCGCGCCCCGACTTCAAGCCGCAGCGCGGAGGATTCAGCGACAACATGCCCGCGTTTGACTTCGCCAAATTCTACCGCCAGTGGAATCCCGAATATCTGCGCGACGAGGACTATCAGGTGAAGGTTGCCCCCGACGGTCGCGAATTCGACTCCAATGCCCTCGAGGCTGCCGCCCGCGTCTTTGACAGCGTCAAGGACGAGCTCAGGTCGGTGCTCACCAACCAGAACGCGCGCCCCGACGCCATGAGCCGCGACGAAGCCATGCAGCTCGCCCAGTGGGTGATGATGCTGCTCGAGAGTGTTGCGTCGCTCCCCGGCGCCGAGCGCTGGGTCAAGCGCGCCATGGCTCAACTCAAGCTGTGGACCGGCGACCGCGACGGTGCCAAGGCAATCATGCTCCAGCTCGGCAAAAGTATCGCCGGACAACATTACTACTGGGCGGAACTCGCCGACTGCTACGAGGATGCCGACACTCGCATTGCCCTGCTCTCCAAGGCATTGACCATGCAACGCGACGAGTCGTATCTCGGCGCCATTCACCTCAAGATGGCACGTCTGCTCATCGACAAGGGTATGCCCGAAAACGCCCTGGTCGAACTCAACATCTATGCCTGGCAACGCCAGCGCGAGGGCAAGCGCCCCAGTCGCGAATGGCAATCGATGATGGACGAGCTCGACGGCGTGACCACCGACCTCTACGACAACCGCGACCTGTACAGCGCCCAACTTGAGGCTGCCGAAGACGTGCTCTATGGCAAGGCACCCTGGGCGCGTCTTGCCGTGACAAAGATATTCATGGGACGCGACAACCGCGAGCGCGTCGTGCTCAGCGACGGCGGCATCATCACCGTCTTTGCCATGCGCGGCCGCTTTGAATTGCTGCGCACCTGCCATGAGGGTCAGGTCTTTGACGTGCGTCTGCAAGCCGACACCGACTCGCAGGGCAACAACGTCTTCAACGTTGTCGGCGTCAAGCTCACAGATGTCGAAGACTGGTCGATCATGCCCATCAAATACGGCATCCTCTTCTATCGCAAAGAAGAAACCGGCATGGTGCTCATCTCGCCTGCCGACAGCGAGGACGTGCTCGCCGCCTACAACCTCGGTCCCGAGTACAGCCCCCGCCAGTACGTGTCCTATCGCCTCGTGATGCGCCGTGTCAAGGACCGCGACGAAGGCGGCGCCGAAGATGTGCGCATCGTCACACGCGCCGAAGCCCTGCCTCACTTCGAGCAATGCACCGTCACCATCGACTATGTGCACCAGCTCAAGCAGTTCGCCCACTTCGCCGAGGGACCCCGCGGCGTCGACGGCATCATCCGTCTGCGCGACATCGACTTCACGCCCTCTGATGGCGACCGCGTTGTCATCACCTACCTCATCAAGAAGTCACGCGACGGCCAACCCGCCGTCGAGGTCATCACCGCCCAACGCCTCTGACCAACAAAACGCTCCATACGACAATAGCCGCGACAGCTTGCTTGCTATCGCGGCTATTGTCATATTGTGGCTATATGGGTCACTCTGCTTTTTTGGCGCGTGGCTTGCAGGTGCGTTTGGGCTTGGCTGGCGCGTCGGCTGGCTTGGTGTCGGCTTTGGCGTCTGCCTTGGGGGCATTGCGCAGTGTGTGCTCGATGTTGTATTGCTCGATGTTTTTGCGCACCGAGTTGAGTTCCTTTTTGAGGGTTTCGATTTCGCGGGCTTGGTTGCGGATAGTGGTGAGGAGCGAGTTGAGCTCTTCGTTGTCTATCTCCATGGGGTATTGTTCTTCGACGCGCACGATGAAGTCGGAGAGGACGTTCATGTAGTTGGTGAAGGCTTCGAAGGGTGTCTCGTAGGGTGAGAACATCGAGTGAACCACGCCGTCTGCCATGTGCTTGGTGGACATGTAGTAGAAGTGGTCTGATGCCTGGAGGTACCACCAGTCTTGTTTGAGGCGGCGGTCGTCGCAAAGACGCACGCGCTCGGCGACGCTATAGAGCTTCTGGAAGGCTTCGTTCTGGAGTTTGTTGCCGAGCCATGCCGAGGTGTCGCGTGCCTCGTCGGCGCTCGAGATGGGATAGGGCACTTCGAGTGCGCCTACGCTCTTGGGGGCGATTGCCTCTGATGCCTTGACAAAGTCGATGCCGCGTTCCTGGGCAAATCGGGGGAGTGCTTCGAGGAACTGGAAGATGCCGCTCGAGGCGGGTTGCATGCCGCCGAATGCGTCGAGGTTGAGGCACAGGCAGGTGATTTCTTCTTCTTCGGGAGCGGTTGCCACCCAGTCGATGTATTTGTCAGCGGTGAGGGGATAGGCGTCCCACGAGGTGTTGCTGAATCGGAAAGCGATGTCGTCAGAGAGCTTTGAGTTGCGCAGCATCACTTTGAGCTTGGGAGCAGATGCAGCCGAGTAGATGTAGTTGGGCGACTTCCATCCGAGGATGTGCTTGGCGCCTTCGGTGATGACGCCCTTGTAGCCCATTGATGCGATGACGGGGGCGATGTCGTCGCTGTAGATGAGCTCTGAGTTGAGCAGCACTGATGCCTTGACACCAAAGAGTTCCTTGATTTTCTGGGCATGGACCTTGACCTGGTTGATGAATTCCTCGGGGTCGGTGAGCGATGCCAGCGAGTGGGCATAGGGGGTGGCGAGGAATTCGACGGCGCCGGTCTTGGCGAGTTTTTTGAGCAGGTCGATCATCTCGGGGACGTAGCTCTCGAACTGTTCGATGGCAACGCCGCTGATGGCGAGCGAGAATTTGAATTTGCCGGGATTGGCGGCAATCATGTTGAGGAGTGTCTCGGCGGCAGGGATGTAGCTGCGTCGGGCTATGTTGGTGACGATGTCATCGTTGAGGAAGTCGTCATAGTAGTAGTGGTCGTTGCCGATGTCGAAGAATCGGTAGCGTTTGAGTCGCATCGGCTGGTGTATCTCGAGGTTTAGTGAGATGGCTTTCATAATCGTTGTATATATAATGTATTATGATGATTTTTTGCTGATAATGATGATGGGCGGGCGTTATCTGCCGAGCACCTTGTGGTAGATGTCGATGACCTTCTGTCCCGCCTTGTCCCACGTGATCTGGGCGACTTCGGCGAGACCGTCCTCGCGCAATTGCTTGTACATCGCGGGGTATGAGATGATCGAGTGAATGGCGTCTGCCATGGCGTCGATGTCCCAGTAGTCGGTCTTGATGACGTTGGTGAGGATTTCGGCGCATCCCGACTGCTTGGAGATGATTGATGGCACGCCCATCTGCATTGCCTCGAGGGGCGAGATGCCGAATGGCTCAGACACCGAGGGCATCATGTAGACGTCGCTTGCCTTGAGCATCTCGTAGACCTGCTTGCCCTTCTGGAATCCGGGGAAGTGGAATCGGTCGGAGATGCCGCGCTCGGCGGCGAGCGAAATCATCTTGTCCATCATGTCGCCCGATCCAGCCATGACAAAACGCACGTTAGAGTCGTTCTTGAGCACCTTTGCGGCAGCCTCGACGAAGTATTCGGGACCCTTCTGCATGGTGATGCGGCCGAGGAATGTGACGATTTTTTCCTTGGGCTTCTCGACCTGCACGTCGAGGAGGTCTTGGCTCAGTGGCACGACGGCGTTGTGCACTGTGGTGACCTTGGCGGGGTCGATGCCGTACTTCTCGATGACTGTGCGTCGGGTGAGGTTGCTGACGGTGATGATGTGGTCGGCGTGCTCCATGCCGTCGCGCTCGATGTTGAAGACGGTGGGGTTGACGTTGCCGCGTGAGCGGTCGTAGTCAGTGGCGTGGACGTGTATCACCAGGGGTTTGCCGGTGACTTGCTTGGCGTGTATGCCGGCGGGATAGGTGAGCCAGTCGTGCGAGTGTATGATGTCAAAGTCGAGTGTACGCGCCAACACTCCCGCCATGATCGAGTAGTTGTTGATTTCCTCGATGAGGTTGTCGGGGTATCTGCCCGAGAACTCGATGCAACCGAGGTCGTTGGTGCGCATGTATGTGAAGTCGTCGTAGATGTGGTCGCGCAGTCGGTAGTATAGGTCGGGGTCCATGAGTCGACCGATGCGTTGCTCGACATAGTCGCGGTTGACGTCGCGCCACGACACGGGGACTTGCGAGGCTCCGATGATGCGCGCGAACGAGCGGTCTTCGTCGCCCCAGGGCTTGGGAATCACAAAGGTGATGTCCATGTCGCCACACTGCCACATGCCCTGGGTGAGCCCGTAGCTTGCCGTTCCGAGTCCGCCGAGGATGTGAGGGGGAAATTCCCAGCCAAACATTAATGCTTTCATGCTGATGGTATGGTGTCTTGTCGGGGTTGGTGTTCCCCGTGGTTATCGATTGTATTGTCTGATGGTGACGAGTGTGCGCAGCACCTCGGCTACGTTGGTGGCGTGAGAGATGGCGCCGCGACCGTTGAAGGGCGGGTTGGCGTCATAGAGCTGCGAGAGCGAGCCGATGCAGCCCTGCGACATCTCGTCTTCGAAGCCGATGAGCATGCGGTCGATGTAGCTGAGGCCGCTCATTCCGAACACGCGCAGGTAGGCGTCGGCATAGAATCCCATGAGCCACGGGCGCGCCGGACCCTGATGCAGTGCCATCTCGCGCTCGTAGGGGTTGCCGAGGTAGAAGGGACGGTAGCCGTAGCTGTTGGGCGAGAGGGTGCGCAATCCCTTGGGAGTCATCAGTTCGCGTGTAACGACGTCGAGCACACTCTTGCGTTGGCGACGGTCGAGCGGGCTGTAGTCGAGTCCGATGGCGACAGCCATGTTGGGGCGTACCGACAGGTCGTTGTAGCTGCCGTTGACGTAGTCGTAGAGGTAGCCGTTCTCGTTGAGGAATGTGCCGGCGAACGACTCGTGGATGCTCTCGCTGACGTTTGCCCAGCGGGTGCGGTCGGCTTCATATCCGTCAACACCCTCGGTGAGCTCCATGGCGTAGCATAGGGCGTTGTACCACAGCGCGTTAAATTCGACAAGCAGACCGGTGCGGGGTATCACCGGGCGTCCGTCAATCACCGAGTTCATCCACGACACTGGTTGGCGTGTGCCCTCGGTGCTGACAAGTCCGCTGAGGCCTTCGACCTTGAGGTTGGGGTGCTTGCCGTCGAGGATGGCGTTGACAAGAGCGGCGACGGCCTCGCCATAGAGTTTGAATGTGGCGTCCTTGCCGTGCTTCTTGCCATACTGTTGCACCGCCCAAATCGCCCAGAGCGCGATGTCGGGCAGGTCGATGCCGGCGATGCGGCTGTCGGTCTCGAGCGTGTCGAGGTATCGGGTGAGCGCCGCCAGAGCGGTGTTCATGATTTTTTCATAGTCACCGTCATGGTCGATGGGCAGAGTGAGTCCGGGCACCGCCATGAATGTGTTGCGGGCGAGGACAACGCCCCAGGGATAGCCCGAGAGTACATACATGTTGTCGCCATCGCGCAGATAGAATTGCTTGGCGGAGTTTTTGAGACAGTTGAAGAATGACGAGCGTGGGGTGCGGCGGGCGATTTCTGCCTCATACATTTTGTTGAGCGAGCGCGGTTTGGCTTCGCTGACGCCAGCCGAGAAGATGATCGACTCGCCCTTTTTGATGGGGATTTCGAAGTATCCGGGCACCCAGAGGTCTTCGGTGTATGGAACGCCGCGTTCGAGGTCCTTGACATATTCGATGCCGTTGTACCAGTTGGCGTCGTCGACCCACTGGCATTTGCGCGAGAATTGCATGTAAAGCTTGGGGTAGCCGTCGTAGAGTCTCGATGCCACACCGTTTTCGACGTGTTCGATTTCGCGGTTGATCTGGTCGTTTGCGATGACCAGCGAATTGCTTTCGCGGAATGCGAGAAATGGCTTGAATCTCAGTGTTGTAGCCGAGTGTGCGTCGACCAGAGTGTATCGGATGAGCAGTCGGTTCTCGTTGGAGATGAATATCTTCTCCTTGGTGAGCACGACACCGCCGACGCGATAGGTCATTCGGGGCACGCTCTCGCAGTCGAATTCGCGCAGGTACTTGTGTCCGTTGGGGCTGTATACTCCTCCGCTGTAGCGATGTATTCCGAGGTTGAAAGGCGCTCCGTGCTGTATGACGGTCTCGTCGAGCGACGACAGCAGGATATGGGGCTTGTTGCCCATCTCGGGGATAGGAATCACGAGCAAGCCGTGTTGCTTGCGGGTGTTGCACCCCACGAGAGTGGTGCAGTGGTAGGCTCCGGCTTGATTGGTCCTGAGCATTTCTTTGGGTAGGGACTGCTCAAGATTGATCAGGAGGTTCTTGTCAAATTTGAGATAACTCATGATAGAAGGTATAAATGTCCTTTTTTGATTGATATTTTTGCTATGTGGCGAATTGCCGGATGTTTGACGTCGGGTAGTCGGTTGGACCGTCGGTGTTCTGAGATAGGTTGCGATGGCTGGATCAACGCTGTCCGTGTGTTTTCCCGGCGAATGGAAGATTGAACAAACTAAATTTCTCGAGGGCTGCGGTCTGGCAGCAAAGTGGCTGGAGAGAGAGTTTGCAGACCCATAAGATAACACCACGAATTTAATAATATATTTTCGAAGTACAAAATTATTTGGAATTTATTAGTTTAAAAATGCCCTAAAAGTGTCATAATATCAGTAGTTGTCGCCGGGTGTGCGAGATTTTCGTGCTATTTATTGAGTTTTAATACTCTTTTGATGTCTGATGTTGAAAAAATCGCTAAATTTGAACTTTCAAAAACGGGCGGCATATTCCCGGTGTCGTCCAATCAAGAAAACAACAGACCAATGGCTAAGGAAAATCCTTTCTTCAACCGCACCCGACTGCTGGTGGGCGACGACATCATGGAGCGCCTGGGCAATGCCCGCGTGCTGGTGGTGGGCGTCGGCGGCGTGGGTTCGTGGTGTGCCGAGAGCCTCGTGCGCTCGGGCATTACCGACATCACCATCGTCGACTCTGACCGCGTCTGCATCACCAATGTCAACCGCCAACTGATGGCGACATCCAAGACTGTGGGACTTGTCAAGGTCGACGCGCTCGCCGACCGCCTCAAGGCCATCAATCCGCACGTCAAGGTCACGTCCATCCAGCAAATCTACACCGAGGAGACCGCCGACGACTTCGACCTCGACAGCTACGATTATGTCATCGACGCCATCGACTCGCTCAAGGACAAGGCGCTGTTGATACTGCGCGCCACCGCCTCGCGCGCCAAATTCTTCTCCTCGATGGGCGCTGCCCTCAAGGTCGACCCCAGCAAAATCGACGTCGCCGAGTTCTGGAACGTCAAGGGTTGTCCGCTGGCTCGCGCCCTGCGCAACAAGTTCAAGAAGTCGCATCAGTTTCCCCGCCGCAAATTCATGTGCGTCTACAGCCCCGAGCTGGTGAGCAACCGCGGCAAGAACAGTTCGTGCGGCACCGACAAGTGCGTGTGTCCCAAGGCGGTCAACGGTCCCGGCAACCAGGATTTGCTCAACCACGAGTGGTGCTCGTCAAAGGCCCAAATCAACGGCACGCTGGCGCACATCACCGCCATCTTCGGATTCACCCTCGCCGGACTCGTCGTGCAGTCGATCATCAAGACCGCCGACGCCGAGAAGGATTAGGAAAAATTTTTTATCGCCGACGCGACTAAGGTTAAATTGCTATAATTCACTTTTTTTGCGTTGTGCGGTATCGCGAAGTTGGTTAACTTTGCCATGTCATTCACATCAACACCACATTCCTTGTCTATGTCAAGAAGTCAACATTTGTCACCCTACAAGATGCTGCGTCACACGCGCATAGCCATCTCCATGACCGTTCTCGTCCTGATGCTGGCGGCAATGGTCGACTATGGCACCGTGCTGACGCCTGTCGGCGCGTGGCTTGCCAAGCTGCAGTTCCTGCCGGCGGTTATGGCTATGTCGGGAGTGTGGCTGGTGTTCTGGATAGCCGTCACATTGTTGTTTGGTCGCGTCTACTGCTCGTCGGTGTGTCCGCTGGGAGCTTCGCAAGACATCGTGTTGCGCGTCGCCCGCCGCCTCAAGCCTCGCGCCCGCCGCAACTTCGGCTACCGTCCTCCCTCGACTCCATTCATCGCTCTGTTCGTGCTGTTGCTACTGTTTGTTTCGGCATCAGTCTTCGACCCCTATGCCATCTTCATGCGTTTTGGCGCCTACGTCGTCAAACCCGCCTACGGGTGGCTGCTCAACACCATCGGCGACCGCGGAGTGGTCATCATCTCTGCCGGAGCCGTCACCCTTGCCATCACTGTGATCATGACACTCGTCGTCGCCATCATGGCGGCGCGACGCGGACGCTCCTACTGCAACACCGTTTGCCCCGTGGGTTATGCCCTGGGGCTGATGTCGTCGGTGTCGGTGTTCCGCTTCAGCATCAATCCCGACACCTGCGTTCACTGCGGCAAGTGCGAGCGCGTGTGCAAGTCGTCGTGCGTCGACCACAAGAACCTCGCCATCGACATGCGTCGCTGCGTGGTGTGCTTTGACTGCGCGGCATCGTGCCACACGGGCGCACTGCAGTTCAAGCCAGGGCGCCAGCGCCTCAAGATGCCGCTCATGCAACCCGTCAAGGGAAGCCCCACCGTTGCCGAACAAAACGACCGCGTCGCCGAGACATCAAAACCCGCCAACGAACCTCAGCGCCTCGACCGCCGTGCCTTCCTCACCAAGGGGATTGTCGCCGCCGTGTCTGCCGCCGCGCTCTCGGCGTGCGATGGAGGTCTGCGCTCGATACCCGCTCGAATGCGTCACAACGGTGCCGTCAATCCCGGCGCCGTCACCCCTCCCGGCACCAAGTCGATGCACGACTTCCTGACATCGTGCACCGCCTGCGGACTGTGCATCTCGCATTGCACCAACCAGGTGCTCCGTCCCGCCGAGCTGCAATATGGTTGGGATGGCGCCATGCGCCCCGTTGCCGACTACGATCAGTCGTGGTGTCTCTACAACTGCACCCGCTGCACCCACATCTGCCCCACCGGCGCCCTCTCGCCGCTCACCACCAACGAGAAGCACGCTTCGCCGGCGGGACTTGCCAATGTCGACCGCGACGAATGTTTCTCGTGGCTCAACGGCGGCGGTTGCGGACAGTGCATCGAGGTGTGTCCCGTCAACGCCATCGAGCGTGTCGGTGCCGACGGATCAAACGGTCCGCTGGTCCACACCGACATCTGCGTCGGGTGCGGCGCCTGCCAGAACGTCTGTCCCGCAGTGCCAAAAGGCATCAGTGTCAAATCAATCTACGCCGGCTGACACATCTCAGCCCCGCCGAAACAATCATATTTCAACTAACCCCCAAGTCTCATGAAACAGTATCTCGAACTCCTCGACCACATCATGACAAACGGCGTCGACAAAAACGACCGCACCGGCACGGGCACTCGCTCGGTGTTCGGCTACCAGATGCGCTTCAATCTCGAAGAAGGTTTCCCATTGCTCACCACCAAGAAGTTGCATCTCAAGTCGATTATCTATGAACTGTTGTGGTTTTTGCGCGGAGACACCAACGTGAGATATCTTCAGGAACACGGGGTGCGCATCTGGAACGAATGGGCAGACGCCAATGGCGATCTTGGCCACATCTACGGATACCAGTGGCGATCTTGGCCCGACTACAACGGCGGTTTCATCGACCAGATTGCCGAGGCTGTCGAGACCATCAAGCACAATCCCGACTCGCGACGCATCATCGTGAGCGCATGGAATGTAGCCGACCTCCCCAACATGAATCTGCCGCCCTGCCACGCCTTCTTCCAGTTCTACGTCGCCGACGGTCGCCTCAGTCTGCAGCTCTACCAACGCAGTGCCGACTCGTTTCTGGGCGTGCCGTTCAACATCGCCTCCTACGCGCTGTTGCTCATGATGGTGGCGCAGGTCACCGGGCTCAAGGCGGGAGACTTTGTCCACACCCTGGGCGACGCCCACATCTACAACAACCACTTTGAGCAAGTGCGCGAGCAGCTGTCACGCCAACCCCGACAGTTGCCGACAATGAAAATCAACCCCAATGTCAAGGACATCTTCGGCTTCACCTACGAGGATTTCACCCTCGAGGGCTATGACCCCCTGCCACACATAGCCGCCGCAGTGTCTGTCTGACCATAATCAAAATTCCCACATTATCAACAGCCTATGTCAATCTCTATCGTCGTTGCCGTCACTACCGACGGCGCCATCGGCAACAAGGGAGACCTCTTGTACCACATCAGCGAAGATTTGAAAAACTTCAAGCGCCTCACCATGGGTCACCCCATCATCATGGGGCGCAAGACCTTCGAGTCCCTGCCCGGAGGTGCGCTCCCCGGCCGCCGCAACATTGTGATTTCGCGCAACCGCGACTTCAGTCCCGAGGGCGTCGATGTCTACTCGTCGCTCACATCGGCGCTGGCAACCATCGACCTCGATACCGAAGCCATGGTCATCGGCGGCGGACAGCTCTACCGCCTCGCCATGCCGCTGGTGTCGAAGCTGTATCTCACCGAAATTGAAGCCGTCGATCCAGATGCCGACACGTTCTTCCCCGCCATCGACCCCACCGAGTGGAGTGCCGAGGCTGTGGGCGAGTGGCAGCAGGATCCGCGCAGCAACGTGCGCTACCGATTCACCACCCTCATCAGGGGCTGACGCGCCCGCTCTCCATGGAAAATCACCCGTTGTTGGGTATTGTAGCACAATTTTTACCGTTGACGCTAACAAATTATCAATTATTTTTGTTAATTTTGAAGCGTGAAGCCTTTCTGGAAGAAAATAATGCTTTTGGTGGCTGTCGGCGCCCTGCTGTTTGCGGAGCCAACAACCGCTCTGGCGGCTCCCACGGGATGGGAAGTCGTCGTTGTCGGCACGTCATCGCCGTCTGACACCGACGCCGACCGCCTCGATGTCGTCGTCAAGAACGGATACATATACGTCACCGTCCAGCGAGACACCGTCGTCAAGCTTTATTCGATTCTGGGCCAGCCGATTTCGTCTGCCAACCTGCCGGCGGGCACATCGAGGCTCAAGGTCCCGGCGCGAGGCATATACATCCTGCGCACCGAGACGGGTACACGCCGCGTAACGGTATAAACTCACACACTTCACAACAAAATCATAAACAATTATGGAACGCGTCAAAGTAAAGATAATCAACCATTCGGGTCAGGAATTGCCCGCCTACGAAACCCCCTCATCAGCCGGCATGGACGTGCGCGCCGCCCTCAAGGAGCCCGTCACCCTGCATCCCCTCGAGCGCATGCTCATCCCCACCGGACTGCGCGTGCAGTTGCCACAGGGTCACGAGCTGCAGTTGCGCCCCCGCAGCGGCCTCGCCCTCAAACACGGCATCTCGCTGGTCAACACACCCGGCACAGTCGACGCCGACTACCGCGGCGAGATTGGCGTGATTGTCATCAACCTCTCAAACGAGGACTTTGTCATCAACCCCGGCGAACGCATCTGCCAGATGGTCATCACCAACTACACCCACGTCGAATGGGAAGTGGTGGACCGCATCGACGAGACAGTGCGCGGAGAGGGAGCGTTCGGGCACACCGGGGTCAACTGATGCCGCCGGCAGCCCCATTTTTCTTCATCCTTTAAAAATCCATTCCACCACATTGAAAGGAAAAAAGTTCACAGCCATCTTTTTGTCGGTCGTCGCGCTCATCATCCTGACAGCGGCGCTGTCGGGAGTGGCAAAGAACGGTCGTGAAGCGTCGTGGAGCGACAACGCCCGCGATGCCAAGGCAGACTATGTCTACATGCGAGCCCTCGAATACATGGCGACGGACAGCGTCGACAAGACCCAGGCGATGATCGACTACGCCTACAGCCTTGCCCCGTCTGACCGCTACCTTGCCTCGCTCGACGCGTCAATGACCATCAAGCTTTTTTCGATCGACTCGCCGCAGTTCGCCGACAGATACCGCCGGCTCTACGACAACTATATGCTCAATCCCTCAGACCGCTATCTCGGCGAGGAGATTCTCGACATTGCCATCAAGATTCACAAGTACAACGACGCCACCGCAATCCTCGAGCAACTCGACTCGGTCTTCAACACCGAGCCGGGATATGCCGTGCAGTTGGCATCGGCATACATGATCGACGGGATGATGGGCGACAGCCTCGCCGTCAAGAAGGCCATCGGCATCTACGACCGACTCGAGCGCGGCATGGGCAAGAGCCTCGGGCTGTCATCCTATCGCGTGCGCAGCCTCGACCTCATCCACGACACTGTCGCCATCGAGCGCGAGCTCGCCTCGCTGATGTCCGAGTTTCCCGACGACCCCGAGGTGTTCCACTATGCCGGCAGCATCTATCACAAGATGATGCGCGACTCCATCGCCGAGAGCTGCTACAAACGCGCCTCGCAGGTCGACCCCGACTATGACGGCGCCACCGGTGACCTCGCCAACCTCTATCTCGAGCAAGGCGACACCATCAACTTCAAGAAAACAGCCCTCACAGCCCTCAAGAGCCCCAATATTGACCCCGAGCTCAAATACGCGATGATGAGCGACTTCCTGCGCACATTCTCCGGCGAACCCAAGTCGGTTGCCGAGGGTGAGAGCGAGCTCGCCGACATCCTCGAGGCAAACCCCGGCGACGGAGTGATGCACGGTCTCGCGGGAACATTCTATGGCGTCAACAAAAACACCGAGCGCGCCATCGAGGAGTTGTCATACGCTGTCTCGCTCAATCCCACCGACGTGCGGCTCTGGACACTGTATGTCATGTACCTCGACCACGAGGAACGACAGGCAGAGTCGCTCGAGGCGGTCAAGAAGATGGCAGAGCTGTTCCCCGACAACGTCAACTACCCCTTGCTCGCGTCGGCTAAGATGCAGGCGATGGGCAACAACCGTGAGGCGCTCGACTACCTGCTGGCTTTTGACACGTCAAGTCTTCCCAACAAGGAGAGTCTTTCGACGCTGACGGCTTCGATAGGCGACATCTATCAGACTGTCGACAGCCTCGAACGCGCCGACGAATACTACGAGAAGGCTATCAGCATCAATCCGTCAAACTTCACGGCATACAACAATTCGGCATATATGATAGCCGAGCATGGCGGCGACCTCGACAAGGCTACTCGCTACGCCCGCTATGCCATCCTCGCCTCGCCACACTCCCCGACGTTCCTCGACACATACGCCTGGGTGTTGTTCAAAACTAAGGACTATGCCGGAGCGCGCACCAACATCGACCAGGCACTCACCGACTATATCGACATCATCAACCGCCAGATGGGCGATTCGACAGCGATGGCTGACCAGGCGGTAGCCGACGAGGAGATGGCAGATGACACCATTGTCGATGCTGTAGTCGATGAGGTTGCCTTTGTGCCCGACGACCCAAGTCTGTCGCTCGTCGACCGAGCCATCAGGCAGAAGGATACTATAGGCGTCGAGCTGCTCGAGCACGCCGGCGACATATACTTCATGGACGGACACCCCGACGAAGCAATCAAACTGTGGCAGGCGGCTCTCGATGTCGCCCCCGAAACCCGCGACACCGCGGTGCTCAAAAAGAAGGTCAAGAACAAGACATTCTTCTATGAGTGACAACGCGTGTCGACACCAATCTCACAATTCCGCAACGCAATGAAATCAATCAACAACAAATATTCCCGACTGCTGCTCGCGCTGACACTGGTCATGGCGTGGGCAATGTCGTCGTGCCGTTCGAGCCGCGTGGCGACAGAGACACCCGCAACCGAGAGCCTTGAGTGGCACGATGTCTACATGCCCGTCAAGCTCAACCTCAAGTCTCCATCGTCGATGTCAATGTCGGGACGCGCCACTATGGTGCGCGACAGCGTCATCAACCTCTCGATGCGCGTTCTCGGCTTTGAGGTCGCCGTCGCCAACATCACCAACGACTCGGTGTGGCTCGTCGACAAATACCACAAATATATGTTCGCCGAGCCACTGTCCGCCATCACCGGCACCTACCGCATGAGCGTGGGCGACATCCAGGACATGCTGCTGAGACGCGCGGCGCTCGACGACGAAATCATCTTTGACAACGCTCGCTCTGACAGCCCCGTGTCGGTCAAGTTCTCCGACCCCGTGACATCGGGCGACAACCAATATTACTCAGACATAAACCTCTCTGCCAAGCTCTCAAACATTGATGTGGCGGCGACGCTCGAGTGGTCGCTGTCTTCGGCGAAGTGGAACGAAAACCGCCAAGTGAACTTCGCGGCGCCAACATCGGGATACACCGTCATCAGCGCCGCCAGCGTGGCAAAAATGCTCAAGAGCCTGTCTCAATAACACGTGCGCGGAGGTCTCCGCCATGTTCTCGGTCCTATGAAGAAACTGGTTTCCATATTGGTCATGATACTCGTTGGCGCGGTTGTGCTGACGGCTGCCCCCGCGTCGCAAAAAAAGAAAGCGTCGACAAAGGCAAAGACCACGCAGACAACCAAAAAGTCAACGTCAAAGGTCAAGTCAAAGGCTTCGTCTGCCAAGAGCGTGCAGACGACGGCATCGTCGAGCAGTCTGCGGAACGAACGTTCCAAGACCGAGCGCGAAATCAAGGACACGCGCAACAAAATCAGCGCCAACAGTCGCAAGACCGAGCAGAAGCTCCAGGAACTCAACGTGCTCGGCGCCCAAATCGACAAGCAGCATCGCGTCATCTCCTCGCTCAACACGCGCCTCGACTCGGTGTCGCGTGCCCTCAACGTCACCGAAGACTCAATCAAGATACTCTCTGACCGCATCATCACCCTGCGCAAGGACATGAAAAGCGCTCTGCGCGAGATGCGCACCCGTCGCCAGACCATCGACAACCTGTCGTTTGTGTTCTCGGCGCCGACTTTCAAGAGTGCCATGAAGCGCCTCGGATACCTCGAGCAACTACAGGCGTGG
>X1_Eurasian_Beaver__coassemble_80_pt1 | contig 15290 bp, 8 predicted proteins | sample X1_Eurasian_Beaver__metabat2_high_PE_005 | metagenome-assembled genome bin X1_Eurasian_Beaver
CCGCCGAACCCGAAAATCCTTTTGCCGCACGTCGCTCGGAGAACGCTCTCAAGATGCTCGACCCCAAGAACTCGCGCCGTCCCTCGCTGCCACCAGCCGAAGGTCCATTCATGCGCGAACGCCAGCGCCGCAAGAAAAACTGACACCATTATAGCACCTACACATACACTCCAAAGACCTTTTGGCATCCCCGGCAACACGATCGGGGATGCCATCTTAAACTGATTCACAACAAAATACAGACGTGACATGAAAAAATCGACCAAGCCCGCACGCAAGCCACGCGCCGCCAAGCCCAAGACCGCCGACGCGCACATGCTCCCCATCCTCAGGGAGGACCCGTGGCTGCAACCCTATGCCGCTGCCATCGAAGGCCGGCATCAGGACGTAATCGCCAAGGAGAAAGATCTGCTCGGCGACACAAAATCTCTCAAGGACTTTGCCGACGGATACCTATACTTCGGACTCCACCGCACAGCCGACGGCGGTTGGGTGTTCCGCGAGTGGGCGCCCAATGCCACAGCTATATGGCTCGTGGGAACATTCAACGACTGGCAACGCATCCCGCGCTACAGCCTCCGCAACATCGGCGGCGGCGTGTGGGAAGGCACATTCGCCCCCGACGAGCTGCACCACGGCGACCTATTCAAGATGGCAGTCGCCTGGGATGGCGGCGAGGGCGAACGCATCCCCTCATACGCCAACCGCGTCGTCCAGGACGAGGACACCAAGATATTCTCGGCACAGGTGTGGGCGCCCGAGACACCCTACAAGTGGCGCAACCGCAAGTTTGTACCCAATACCGAGCCGCTGCTCATCTACGAATGCCACATCGGCATGGCGCAAGACCGCGAAGGCGTGGGCTCATACGTCGAATTCCGCGACAAAACCCTGCCGCGCATCGCCGCCGACGGATACAACGCCATCCAGATCATGGCGATACAAGAGCACCCCTACTACGGCTCGTTTGGCTACCACGTCTCGAGTTTCTTTGCCGCATCGAGCCGATTCGGCACCCCCGAAGAACTCAAATCGCTCATCGACCGCGCGCACACACTGGGCATCGCCGTCATCATGGACATCGTGCACTCGCACGCCGTCAAGAACGAGAACGAAGGCCTGGGACGCCTCGACGGGTCGTGCGACCTGTACTTCTATGGCGACCACCGACGCGAACACCCGGCATGGGACTCGCTGTGCTTCGACTACGGAAAAAACCAAGTGCTTCACTTCCTGCTCTCCAACTGCAAATACTGGCTCGACGAATACCGGTTTGACGGATTCCGCTTCGACGGCGTCACCTCGATGCTCTACTACAACCACGGCCTCGGACAGGCATTCGGCGGATATGGCGACTACTACAACGGCGGCCAGGACACCTCTGCCATCACCTACCTCACCCTCGCCAACATCCTCATCCACCAGGTCAACCCACGCGCCATCACCATCGCCGAGGAGATGAGCGGAATGCCCGGACTCGCAATGCCGTTCAAGGACGGTGGCATGGGTTTCGACTACCGCATGGCGATGGGCATCCCCGACTACTGGATCAAAACCATCAAGGAGAAAAAAGACGAGGACTGGCACCCCACCTCGATATTCTGGGAGCTCACCAACCGTCGCGCCGACGAGAAGACCATCTCCTATGTCGAGAGCCACGACCAGGCGCTCGTGGGTGACAAGACCATCATCTTCCGCCTCATCGACAAAGAAATGTACTGGCACATGATGGTCGGCGACGACGACATGACCGTCGCCCGTGGCATGGCGCTGCACAAGATGATACGTCTCGTGACACTCGCCACCATCAACGGCGGATACCTCAACTTCATGGGCAACGAATTCGGCCACCCGGAGTGGATCGACTTCCCCCGCGAAGGCAACGGCTGGAGCTACAAATACGCCCGTCGCCAATGGAATCTCGTCGACGACCCCAACCTCAAATTCCGCTATCTCAACACCTGGGACAACGCCATGATCGAGCTCGTCGCCAAGGAACACGGCTTCGAAGCGCTCCCCGTCAACAAGCTCTGGGACAAGGACGACGACCAGGTGCTCGCCTTCATGCGCGGCGACCTCGTCTTTGTGTACAACTTCAACCCATCTAAGTCGTTCAGCGACTACGGCATCCTCGCCCCCGGCGGCAAATACGTGCCCGTCCTCTCGAGCGACGAACCGCGCTTTGGCGGCTACGGCAACATCTCGATGGACACCGAGCACTTCACTCTCCACGACCCCCTCTACGCTTCCGCCTCGGTCGAGTGGCTCAAGCTCTACCTCCCCGCCCGCTCTGCCCTCGTCCTCCGCAAAGCCTGAGCTCCCCAAACACGTTCCCTCCACACAACACAATAGCAGCGATAGCGCCCCATCAGCGGGTGCTATCGCTGCTATTTGTAGATTGCAACGTCTCCGGCGTAGCGGTGCTGTCGTCGGTCAGAGGACGGCGGCGATTTCTTTGAAGAGGTAGGGGGTGGTGGCGGTGCCGTCGGCGACGAGGAGGGTGCCGTCGGGGAGGACGTCGGCGATGGTGCCGGCGAAGAGGCGTCCGTCGCGGGTGTCGTGCCACATGTGGGGGTTGCCGTCGTTGCGCCACAGACGAGCCTTGTAGTCGGCGGTGAGGCGCGAGGTGACTTGGATATCGTCGGCGACAGCCGAGGCGGCGTCATGGGCGTCAAAACGCGCCACAATGGCATCGCAGACATCTCGAAGCAGGGTGTCGAGGTCGTGCTCCACACCGAGGATGGCGGCGAGCGAGACGGGATTGGGGGCGTCGCTGACAAAGCGGGTCTGGTTGACGTTGAGACCTATGCCCACTATCGAGCGGTCGATGCCCGATGATGACAGGGAATTCTCGATGAGGATGCCAGCGAGCTTGAGGTTGTCCCAATAGATGTCGTTGGGCCATTTGATGGTGAGGCGCGCCGGGTCGACAAGGCGGTCGAGGGCGTCGAGGATGCCCAGCGACACTGCCATCGACAGCTCGAACTGGCGGCGGGCGCTGATGTGGCGCGGGCGCAGCATCAGCGAGAAGGTGAGATTCTTGCCCGGCTCAGCTTCCCAGGTGTTGCCGCGTTGTCCGCGACCGGCTGTCTGTGCGCGACAGGTCACCACGGTGCCGTGGGCGGCGTCGGGCATGCCGGCGAGCACGGTGTTGGTCGACTGCGCCTCGTCGAGGCTGATGACACTCAGGCTCATTCCTCGTCGCGGGTGATGATGATGTCGCGACTGTCGTCGCCGTTGACGCGGATGTCGACACGCACTGTGTCGAGGGGCAGCAGGTCTTCGACGCGTTCGGGCCACTCGATGAGACAGAGGGCACCCGAGTCGAGGTAGTCTTCGGTGCCGATGTCCATCGCTTCCTCGAGCGACTCGAGGCGATAGCAGTCAAAGTGATAGATGAGCTCGGCAGTGGTGTCTGAGCGGTATTCGTTGATGATGGCGAATGTCGGCGAGCCGGTGGGGTCGTCAGACACGCCCAGGCGGTGGCAGAGCGCGTTGATGAATGTGGTCTTGCCGGCGCCCATGTCGCCATAGAAGGCATAGACTGTCTCGTCGCCCATCGCGGCGATGAACTCGTCGGCGGCGGCGTTGATGTTGTCGAGTTTGTCGATGTGGATTACCTTTTGTTCCATAATGTTGGGGAATTATGCTTGAATTGGTGTTTTGTTATGATTCTTTCTTGATGTTGCCCTCGGCACGCAGGGTGGCGGTGACGGCGCGGCGGATGCGGTCGGCGTGCGGCGTGTTGTGGGCGAGGATGTCGAGGACGGTGGCGATGTACAGGTCCTTGTTGCGCAGTCCGCAGAGGTCGGCGACGCCGCTCGACGAGAGCATCGACTTCTGGTTGTAGACCTTGAGGATGCTGTCATAGTCGCGGTGGCTCACAAACTCGCGGAATCGCTTGCAGTAGTCGTCATAGAGCTTGCGGGGGTTGATTTCGTCGCCCAGCCCGGCGAGGTGTTTCTCGAGGGTGGCGATGGATGTGAACCGTCCGTCGATGCGATATTCTACGGTGCGCTTCACCATGTGGCGCGTGTGTTGCAGCGCCTGGGCGCGCAGGTCGGTGTTGAACTGCTCGATGATGTTCTTGGAAACAGCCTTGAATACCGTCTCGGGATTGCGCCCCTTGAACTCGGCGACTGCCTTGACGACCTCGCGCAGCATGAATATGTTTTCGATTTCGGCGACCTCGGGCACCATGATGTTTTTGCGGCGCAGGTAGTCGACCTCTTGCTTGGTGCGGCGGTCGCGATCGATGATGCCCATCGCCTTCATGCGGTGGAATCCGTTGAGGTCGTTGAACGTGCGTGTCGCCTCTATGACGCGACCGCAGCTGCCCAGCGCCTTGACGGTGTAGTCGTTGAAGATGAGGGGATAGAGCTTTGAGTCGATCGAGTGCACCCCGTCGCCCTCGATGAAGAGCACCGGGCGACGTGCACCGATGATCGCCATGTATACGTCGTCGGGCAGAGCCTCTGACGATTCGAGCAGGTCGTAGTCCCACGCCTTGTCCGACGGGTCGTATCCGCGCACCCACACTGTCGTGGCGCCGTGGCGCGAGGCGGCAAACTCGGGGTCGTGGGTGGCGTAGACAAAGCGGCAGTCGGGGCGCATCGCCTCGAGAGTGTCCCACAGCAGACGTATCGTCGTGGGATGGAGGAACATCTCGGGGGTGTCGATGACGATGACGCCGCCCTCGGGGGCATAGAGCGCGGCGGCGCCATAGTAGAGCACGGCGCGTTCGCCGTCAGAGAGCTTGAGCGCCGAATAGCGCTCGTCGCAGTCGTCGCGCGAGAACAGGAACTTGCCCTTTGACACCGACAGCGCGCTGCCGGGGAACACCTTGTGCCACAGCCCGATGACGCGGTCGAGGCGAGTCGGCGACATGCGAGCCTTGTCGCCCGCCGATACAGCGATCTTGTAGGACAGCAGGTTGATGAGCTCGTCGCTCATGAGCATGGCGGTGACGCGCTCGAGGCGGCTCATGCGACGCGAAGTGTCGCCATCGTTGGCGGCAGACTGCTGATAGAGGCGGTCGATTGCCGAGTGCTCTCCGTCGGCGACACCCACGCGATAGAGCGCGTCGAGTGCCGAGAGGCGGAATGCCCGGTCACCGAGGTCGGCGCAGACTCGGTCGGTGAACAGGGTTTTGCCGGCGCCATTGGCACCGATCACCACCAGCGAGGAGCTCCCGTCGGAGAGTGTCGCGGGTTGTCCGTTGATTTTGGGCGGTAGTGTGAACATGGTCTCGCGGATTTTATTCAGGTTGTCTATGTGTTTGTGCGTCAACTCACTTGGGCGTCATCGTGATGAGCGGAATCAGCATCTCCTGGAGCGAGATGCCGCCGTGCTGGAAGGTGCCGGTGTAGTACTGCACATAGTGGTTGTAGTTGTTGGGATAGGCGAAGAAGTCGCGACCGGTGGCAAAGATGAACGTCGACGACAGATTGGGCGCGGGCAGCCCGAACTGCTCGGGGCGCTTCACCTCGTAGACCTGCTTGGGGTTGTAGTTGAGCGACTTGCCCACCTTGTAGCGCAGGTTGGTGTTGGTGTTTTTGTCGCCGACGACCTTGATGGGGTTGTTGACTCGCACGGTGCCATGGTCGGTGGTGAGCACGACGCGGTAGCCCTTCTCGGCGACGCGCTTGAAGAACTCGTGGGCGCTCGAGTGGCGGAACCACGACTCGGTGAGCGAGCGATAGGCGGCGTCGGTCGAGGCAAGCTCGCGTATCATCTTTGACTCGGTGCGCGCGTGAGACAGCATGTCGATGAAGTTGAACACCACGACATTGAGGTCGTTGTTGCCCAGCTGGTTGAAGTCGCGCAGCAGTCGCTCGCCGGCGACGCTGTCGTTGATCTTGTTGTAGCTGAACTTGCAGTGTCGGCGATAACGCGTGAACAGGGTCTCGATGAGCGGCGACTCGTTGATGTTCTTGCCCTCCTCAGAGTCCTCGTCGACCCACAACGCGGGGAACAGTTTGGCAATCTGGTCGGGCATCAGTCCCGAGAAGATGGCGTTGCGGGCATACTGGGTGGCAGTGGGGAGTATCGACGTGTAGAGGCGCTCGTCGAAGGTGAAAAGCTCGGAGAGCAGCGGCTTGACGACCTTCCACTGGTCGAGGCGGAAGTTGTCGATGAGCACAAAGAACACCTTGTCGCCGTTGTCGAGCATGGGGAACACTGCCGAGCGGAACACCTGGGGGCTCATCAGCGGCACATCGTCGCCCGAACCATCGAGCCAGCGCTGGTAGTTGCGGCGCACATACTTGGTGAACTCGGTGTTTGCCTCGTTCTTCTGCAGCTCGAGCACCTCGTCCATGTTGGTGTCGGTCGAGGCGAGCTCAATCTCCCAGAACACGAGTTTCTGATAGATGTCATACCAGTCGGCGATTGTCGACGCCGAGTTGATCATCATCGACAGGTTGGTGAACTCGCGGCGGTAGTCGTGTGTCGCCTGTTGCGAGACGAGTTCGTCGGAGTGCAGGTGCTTCTTGAGCGCTATGAGTATCTGGTTGGGGTTGACGGGCTTGATGAGGTAGTCGGCGATTTTGTTGCCGACAGCCTGGTTCATGATGTTCTCCTCCTCGCTCTTGGTGATCATGATGATGGGGATGTGGGGGAGGCTCTGCTTGATGAGCGAGAGCGTCTCGAGTCCGGTGAGTCCGGGCATGTTCTCGTCGAGGATGATGAGGTCGAATGGCCGTGCATGAACCATGTCGAGGGCGTCGCGGCCGTTGTTGGCGGTGGTGACGCTGTATCCCTTCTTTTCGAGGAAGAGGATGTGGGGTTTGAGGAGGTCTATCTCGTCGTCAGCCCAAAGTATGTTGAATTGCTGGCTCATGAGTATGATGTTGAGAGTTGTTTTTTATTCGTCAAATAATGGGTCGTCGCCCTCGCTGCCCGACTGATACTCTGGCTTGGTGGGTTTTGCGGCGGGCTTTGTTGTGGGCTTCGCCTCAGGTTTCGCAGTGGGTTTCGCGGTGGGCTTCGCCTCGGGTTTTGCAGCAGGTTTCTCCGCTGGGTTGGCTGCGGGTTTGGTTGCTGGAGCGTTGGGCACCGGCACGTCGTAGGGAGCCTCGGCACCGTCAACCGCGGGCGATTCCGCGGGCAATTCCGCGGGCGCTTCGGGAGCCGCCGGGGCTTGGGGTTCTTCGTCCTTGGGAACATCACCTGTGGCGTGCTCGCGGTCAAATTCCTCGCGCTCGCGCAGGCTCTCGATGCTCTCGTAGGGCAGCAGCGACGACTGGGCGTCCTCATAGTTCTGCTCGTCGAGATAGCGGAAGTAGTCGTCGAGCGAGCCGCCGCTCTTGAGCAGCTTGTCAAAGTTGTTGACGCTGATCACCACGGGGCGCACGCCGGCAGGAAGTTTGAAGTCGGGCGACGTGCCCATGACGCGGCGGTAGTGGTTGAGCTCGTCGAGGTTGTCAAAGTCCTTGATGACAATCATGCCCAGCAGCCCGAAGTTCATCGGCTCGAGGTCAAAGTCCTTGACCATGTAGGAGCGGAAGTTGTGGCGGGCGATTTCATACAGCAGCTGGTTGGTCGACACGGCGTCGGTGGGATACACCATCACCAGCAACTGGCGGTCGTTGTCGTTGAGTTCGAATGCGATTTCGCCGTCTGCCGCCATCGCCGTGGTGTCGTTGGAGAGGCGTATGTCCCAGAACATGCCGCGCATGTTGCCATCCTTGGAGGCGCGTATCTCGCGACCCTGAGCCATGCCTTTGAGCCATGCCGAGGCGTATGGGGCGACGTCGGTGTCGGGATAGCGCTCGAGCATCTCCTTGAGCACGGCGTTGAACTGCTCGGGCTGGCGCTCGGTGACGTATGCCAGGGCGTGGATGAACATGAATTTGGGCATGAGTTTTGACGTCGGATAGCGCTTGGCAAAGTCTTCGTATGCCTTGTGCACCGCACTGTTGTCGTTGGCGGTGTAGGCGTTGAAGGCGGCGTCATAGAGCAACTCTTGTTCAGAGTCCATCTTGCGCAGGTTGTCGATGTAGTTTGGGTCTTGCAGGGCGATGCCATACTTTGAGTCGGCAAACTCGTCGAGTATCATGCGGCGCCACTTCTCGGCGGCAACGGTGTCGCCCTCCTTGACCGCCATGAGATAGAGGTTGTAGTAGACCTCGAGGCGGTAGGTGTTGTCGGGGAACTCGGTGAGCAGACGGTCGAAGGCGGCACGGGCGGCGTCGTAGTCCTCGAGCTTGTCCTTGAGGATGATGCCGACGTTGTAGAGGCTCTCCTGAATGATTTCGCGCGAATTTGCCATCTCCTCGGGCGTCGATGGAATCTGCTTGAGGTAGTACTCGGGATTGTGCGGGTCGTCGGCGAGTTTTGCCTTCTCGGGGTCGGTGTCTCCGCCGGCTACGGATGTCGAGTCGGCGGGAGCGCCGGGAGCGTCCTCGGCGGGCTTGTCCTCCCCACCCTCGCTGTCAAAGTCGCCGGTGTTGAAGGTCGCCTTGTTGCGGCGGCGCCAGTTGTCCTCGAGTTTGCGCGAACCCCAGCGCTTCTGGAACTCCGACTTGCCGGCGTTCTTGCTGGCGCTGTTGTAGAAGTACCACGAGTCGTCGGTGTTGAGCGTGAAGGTCTTGGTGTTGCTGGTGAGCTGGTCGCCCTGCGACGCCTGGTTGGCGAGATATTCTTCGCGGCGGGCGGCGTCAGCCTCTTCCTTCTCCTTCTTCTTGAGGTCGCTGATTATCTTGTCGATCACCGCCATGCGCTGGTCGGGGGTCATGGCGGCAAGGCGCAGCAGCGAGTCCTGCAGGGTGATGTTCTGGCTGTAGGTCGCCAGTTCGTCGAGCACGTCGCTGCGTCGCTTGATGTTCTTGATGTCGGGGTAGTTGTCGGGGAGCAACGGCACAGCCTCGGCATAGCACGGCTGCGCCTTCTCATACTGGCGGCGCTCGTAGTAGAGCGAGCCGAGGGTGAGCTGCGAGATAGCCTTGTCTATACCCGAGCGGGTGCTCTTGGCGGCGGCGAGCTCATAGTTCTCGATGGCCTTGAGGGTGTCGCCGCGCGACAGGTAGAGGTTGCCGATGGCATAGTAGATCTGGTCGAGATACTCCTTGTTGCGGTCGTATCGCGTCATGCGTGTCAGCGCCTTGACCTCGGGGGTGATGTCGTTGCCGCTGTAGACCTCGCTCTGCTTGATGCGGGCGTTGAAGTTGGTGCGGTAGGTGTTGCTCGACGCGCTGCCAGCCTTCTTGAATGCCTGGTAGGCAAGCTGTTTGTCGCCGATGCGCTGATAGACCTGGCCGAGCAGGAACCACAGTCGCGTTTTCTGGCTGCCCTTGGCATATCCGATGGCGGTGCGCAGGTAGGGTGCAGCCTTGGCATACTCGTCCGAGCGCACCAGCAGGTCGGCGTAGACAAAGTTGTAGAGCCCGCGCAGGGTGTTGTCGGTGAGCTGGTCGTCCTTGATGCGTGTGATGATGTTTTCTGCCTCGTAGAGCCACCCCATGGCGAGGTAGGAGCGCGCCTCCCAGAGACGCGCCTCGGTGACGGTGGCGGGGAGCCACGAGAAGTGGCGCGAGGTGTAGAAGAATGTCGATGCGGCGCCGGCAAAGTCGCCGTTCATGTACTGGCTGCGGCCCATCATGAGCCAGGCATTGTGCAAGAAGGGGTTGTACTCGTCGCGCTTCATCCACGCCTTGTACTCGGGGTCTGAGTTCTTGCCCGCCTTTTTCTGGGGTTTCTTGGTGATTGAGCGCAGCTGTATCGCCTTTTGCGCCTTCTCGATCGAGCGTGTGAAGCTGCCCGTCGGCTGCGGCGCCTTGGAGTTCTGGCGCGCCTCGGCGGGGTGCATAAAGAGCAGTCCCGAGTAGTCGTCCTCGTACTTGTCCTCCATGTCGGCGAGGGTCTCCTTGTAGTGTTTGTCGCCGTTGTAGTAGATGTTGTATCGGGTGATGAACGCCGTGTACTGGCGCGTGGCGGCGGTGTTCTTCTTCTGCGCGTTGCAACCCGCCAGGACGGGCACCAACGCCAACACTGCCGCCAGAATCGCTGATTTTATGACTGTGATTCGGCTCTTCATCATCTATAGATAACGTTTTGGCAACACTGCTTATTGCCTTGCCTTCTTCGAGGGGTCCTCGGGGTAGCTGATGCGCGAGTGGTAGATGGTCATCAGCCTCTTTTTGAACGCATCCTTGATGGCCTTGACGTCGCTGAGCGACAGCGCCGAGTCGTTGTGCAGACCGTCGGCAAGCTGTCCGTCGATGATCTTGTCGACGAGGTCGCCGATGGCCTTGGGGCTGTGTTCGGTGAGCGAGCGCGATGCCGCCTCGACCGAGTCTGCCATCATCATCACCGAGGTCTCGCGACTGTGGGGATTGGGTCCGGGATAGGTGAAGGGCACGGGGTCGGGCTCCTCGTCGGGATGCTGCTTGCAATAGGTGAAGTAGAAGTATTTGGCCTGGCCCTTGCCGTGGTGTTCGGTGATGAAGTCGCGTATCACCTTGGGCAGCCCCGCCTTCTCGGCGCGCTGCACGCCGTCGTTGACGTGGTTGATGATGATCTGGGCGCTCTTGAGCGGCGACAGTCCGTCGTGGGGATTGACGCCGTGCTGGTTCTCGGTGAAGAACACGGGGTTGGACATCTTGCCGATGTCGTGATAGAGGGCGCCGGCACGTGTCAGCAGGGCGTTGGCGCCGATGGCGCGCGCTCCGTCGGCGGCGAGGTTGCTCACCGCCATCGAGTGCTGGAATGTGCCCGGGCAGGTGTCGGAGAGCTCGCGCAACAGCGGGTTGTTGATGTCGGCGAGTTCGACGAGGGTGACGTTGCTCACAAACCCGAACATCTTCTCGAACAGCGCCATGAAGATATAGGCCATCGAGGTGAGCACGGCATTGATGCCCAGATAGGCGATCATGCGCCAGCTCACGCGGATGGCGGCGCCGTTGAGCATCAGCTGCACGGTGAGATAAGACACCACATAGCCCACAAAGATGAACGCCGCGGCACGCAGCAGCTGCGAGCGGCGGTCGAGCTCGCCCAGCGAATAGACGGCGGCTGAGCACGCCACAAACTGCATGACGATGAACTCGAAGGGGAAGGTCGTCATCACCGAGCACAGCAGCGTCGCCACAAACGACGTCAGCAACGCCACGCGACCGTTGAAGAAGGTGAGTGTGAGTATCGGCACGATCGCCAGCGGCACGATGAACAGTCCGTTGAGCAGGTAGCGGTCGAGGCCGCGGCCGCCCACCACCGCCATGGCGATGAGCAGGTAGATGAACACGATGTTGCGCATCGACCCGAAGATGTCTGCCTCGTAGTATGCCATGTAGAACAGCAACCCGGCGAGCATGATGGTCACAAACAGGAACTGTCCGGCAAAGACGAGCCACAGCCCGTAGTCGCCCGACGACGAGTCCTTGTTTTTCATCGCCTCATAGGCCTTGAGACGACTGTAGATTTGCGGCGTCACCTTGTCGCCCTTGTTGACGATGGCGAGTCCGGCGGGGATGACGTCAGACGCCGACATCAGGCGCCGGTGCTCGGCGGTGATGATTTTCTTGTTGTAGTCGGTCTCGTAGACCAGCGACGGGCGTATCGACGCGAGCACGCCCGAGCGCTCGACCTCGGTGGCGTATCCCGAGCGGGCGGCGAGCTGGCGTATCTTGCCGATGACGTCGCGCACGCTGCAGAACCGGTCGGTCGACGTCTCGCGATAGGAGCGGTTGTTGTGGTTGCGCAGGTTGATTTTGTCGGGGGCGGTGGCAGTCGCCAGCGAGTCGGGCATCACCCCGACGGCATAGCATCGCACGAGGGTGTCGCGCAGGGCGCTGTAGAATGCCTTGCGGCCCGACGTGAACAGCATCTCGGTGATGCCGCGCTCCTTGTCGAGGGCGGCGGTCATGGCGCCGTGCAGCGAGTCGACGTTGACCGACTCGTGGACATAGTAGGGCACATACGACCGCTCGAAGGCGGCTATCGAGTCGCTGACCGCGGCAGAATCGGGCGGAACAATCATGTCGAAGGGGGCGATGAGCTGCGAGTAGTTCCAGGGCTTGCCCACCTCGTACTTGTAGAGGCTGGTCTTGTTGTGGGGATAGCACATGATGATGATTGCCGACATGAGTAGCGTCATCGCGGCAAGCAGCGCCATCCGGTTTTTTCCTATCCGATTCTTTGTCATGGTCAGTATATTTTTCTAAATGCCCGCCGGGGCGTCACTGGATGCGTGTGGCGTTGTCGACGCCGTTGACCTTCATGACGCGCTCGCAGAGCTGGTTGACGATTTCGACATCCTCGACGCGCACCCACATGTCGCAGTGAAACACCTCCTTGTCTGCCTCGATGTCGAGACGTCGCAGGTCGATGCCCATCTGGTCGGAGATGACGCCGATGATCTCCTGGAGGATGCCCTGGCGGTCGATGCCCTCGATGCGCACGTGTGCCATGAACTTGGCAGACGACGGCGCCCAGCGCGTCGATATGATGCGCGAGCCATAGCCCGCCTTGAGCACCAACGCGCGCGGACACGTCAGGGCGTGCACCACCACCTCGCCGTTGTCGTCGATGAATCCCATCACCTCGTCGCCGGGGATGGGACAGCAACAGTCGGCAATCTTGAAGTTGGCGTGGTTGTTGTCGTAGGTCAGGGTGTATGTCTCCTTGGTGTTGATGTGCTCGGGGACGGTGATGAGCGGGCCCTGGTCGGCGGGCTTGGACGCGCCGGTGAACAGGCTCGTGGTGGCTGAGATGATCTTCTTGAAGCGTCCCTTGCGCTTGGCGGGGCTGACGACGGGCAGCAGGGTCTCGCGCAGCACAATCTCGCCCTGACCGACGTTGTAGTAGAGGGTGTCGCGGCTGTCGACGTTGAAGTGCGCCACGAGTTTGTCGACGGCGTCGGCGTTGTCGGCGAGCTTGTAGCGCTCCATGAATTCGCCCACCGCCTCGCGGCCCTTGTTGATGATGGGCTGGCGGTTGCGCTTGAGGATCTGGCGCAGACGGGTGCGCGCCTTGGCGGTCTTGAGGAAGTCCATCCACTCGGGGCGCGGCAGCTGAGACTGCGAGGTGAGCACTTCGACTTGGTCGCCACTGCTCAGCTTGTAGCTCAGCGGCACCAGCTTGTGGTTGACCTTGGCGGCGATGCAGTGCTCGCCCAGCTCGGTGTGCAGGTGGAAGGCGACGTCGAGCACCGTCGACTCTGACGGCAGGGTGATGAGCTCGCCCTTGGGCGTGAACACCACGATTTCTGACGAGAACAGATTGAGTTTGAGCGTGTCGAGAAAGTCGATGGCGCTGGGCTCGGGGTTGTCGAGGATATCCTTGATGGTGCGCAGCCACACGGTGAGTTCCGACTCTTCCTCGCCCTCGCCGATTTTGTATTTCCAGTGGGCGGCAAAACCCTTCTCGGCGATTTCGTCCATGCGCCGCGAGCGTATCTGTATCTCGATCCAGTTGCCGTCGGGACCCATCACCGTGAGGTGCAGAGCCTGATAGCCGTTGGCCTTGGGGGTCGAAATCCAGTCGCGGGTGCGCTCGGGATGCAGTCGATAGAGGTCGGTGATTGCCGAGTATATGTTCCAGCAGATGGTCTTCTCCTTGGCGGGGTCGTCGCAGTCAAAGACGATGCGCATGGCATAGAGGTCGTAGACTTCCTCAAAGGGGATGTGCTTCGACTCCATCTTTTTCCATATCGAGTAGACCGACTTGAGACGGTCTTTGGCTTCGTAGTGCAAGCCCATGGCGTCGAGCTTCTCCTTGATGGGCGCGGCAAAGTCGGTGTAGACCGCAGAGCGCTTCTCCTGGCTGCTCTCGATGAGGCGGCTGATGCGCACATATTCCTTGGGGTGCTCATACTTGAAGGCGAGGTCCTCGAGCTCGGTTTTGATGGCAAAAAGTCCCAGGCGGTGGGCAAGCGGAGCATAGATGTAGAGCGTCTCGCCGGCGATTTTGTACTGCTTGTTGGGCGCCATCGACCCCAGAGTGCGCATGTTGTGCAGACGGTCTGCCATCTTGATGAGCACCACGCGGATGTCCTCGCTCATGGTGAGCAGCAGCTTGCGGAAGTTCTCAGCCTGTGCCGAAGCGCGGTCGCCGAAGATGCCGCCCGAAATCTTGGTGAGACCCTCGACGAGCTGGGCGATTTTTTTGCCGAAATGGCGTTCGATGTCCTCGACCGTGTAGTCGGTGTCCTCGACCACATCGTGCAGCAACGCGGCACAAATCGACGTCGAGCCAAGACCTATCTCCTGGCTGGCGATTTTGGCGACGGCGATAGGGTGCAGGATGTAGGGTTCGCCCGAGCGACGCCGGATGCCGGCGTGCGCTTCCTTGGCGAAATGATAGGCACGTTCTATCATCTCGACCTTCTTGCGGTGGTTGCTTGCGAGGTATCCGTCAAGCACTTCGCGAAACGCCGCTTCAATAGTGCGTTCCTCGTCTGCCAAAGTGGAGTTATCGATTTCGCTCATCGGTTTCTTCATATAAAATTTTCTCCGGATGCTTGTATTCTGCCAATTAATCTACAAAATTAAAAATAACATTCTAATTCGCAAAAAAATATTGACAAAATCCCCCGAACCAGACAGAACCAGACTCCCGAACCAGACAGGACCAGAGTCCCGAACCAGACACGAACCAACGAAGCAGCGACACCGAACGAGAGAAGCCCGGGGCAGCCATGAGCGTCCGCATGGCTACGTCGAAGACGTTTCAATCATTGGAAGCGCCATGTTGGACGGAGTGATGAGGAATGGGAATGTGCTGGTGCACATTTTCATTCCTCATCGCGACGGACTACATGGTGTAAACGCCCACCGCAGCATGGCTACGTCGGAGACGTTGCGAGGGTCGGATGCGCTGTCATGTATCGCCTCAGAAAGAGATACGCGCATACTCCCAGGATTGGCGAATATGAATCCATCGCTCCCTTTCTGTACCACAGTTTAAAATGAGATGACTATATACAATAAAGGTTTGAAACATTGGTAGTCTCAAACCAAATCATTACCTTTGTCGTATAGAAAAACTAAACCCGATAGCTTGACGAGTCAGGGGCTACCGGGAATCAACACTGCAAATGTAGTGCATTTTTTCTGATAAAACAAACTAAATCAACCACTTCACAAAAGCCATGGCAAAAATTATTGTTCAAAACACTCAAGTCACTGTTATTTCAGTGAACGACAATGACTATATATCAATTACGGATATCGCCAAATATAAAAGCGACGAACCAAACTCCGTGATTGGCAACTGGATGCGCAATCGTAACACGATCGAGTATCTTGGCCTTTGGGAAACTTTATATAACCCTAATTTTAAACCCATCGAAT
>X1_Eurasian_Beaver__coassemble_81_pt1 | contig 15191 bp, 8 predicted proteins | sample X1_Eurasian_Beaver__metabat2_high_PE_005 | metagenome-assembled genome bin X1_Eurasian_Beaver
TCATGGCCGAAGTCGGGGTCGATGAGGCGGTATTCGCTGTCGGGAATGAAGTCGGGCATATCCGGGATATAGTCGCCGAGGTTTATTTGATCCAGCGGCATGTCGCCGCCTATCGAATCGTGAATCGGCGTCTTGATGGTGTCGTAAGAGAGTGTCGAGGTGATGTATCGTCCGTGCATGTAGAGCGTGTCGCCGCGCGAATACTCCTTGGCAAGAGCATGGCCGGTGACAAAGGCACTGTCCGACTTCTCGTTGTAGAAGCCATAGTCGCCGAACAGAGATGACTGGCGCACGGGGTCGACAATCTCAACGCGACCAAATCCCACGCCGTAACCCTTGTTGCGGTCATAGAACAAGGTGTCGCCCTCGAGTGTGGTGCCGCGCTGCGACACAACGCGCGAGCGCGAAATCAGCTCTGCCTCACCGGTATTGGTGTTGTAGATGCCGAGGTTGGTGAAGATGCGTCCGTTGGGGTTGCGGATGACTGTGCGGTCATAGAAGTCCGCGACCTTGGTGACCGTGTTGTAGACCAGCTCCTCGGTGTCGATGGTGTCTTTTCTATTGTTGGAATAGAGCACAACCTCCTCCATGAAGTGTGCATCCTTGGTTTTGGGCGAATACTCGCCGCGTATCGATGTCAGCTCGTTCTTGGGGTCGGTGAGCTTGCCATTGTCTTCGTAGTATCCGAGCTCGTCGACCATATCGTAGGTGAATACATAGGTCGTGAGCTTGACGTCGCGGTTTATCATCCTCACGGGCTGATAGTCGCCATAGAGGTAGGCTCGCTCGATTGTTCCGTCATAGTTGAGCTCGTCGGCATAGATGAACAGGGTGTCGCCCTGCTCCATGCGCACGTTGCCAAAGGCATCAAACGATTGTGACGCCGGATAGTAGTGGGCGCTGTCGCAGAACATGAGCATGCCGTTCTTGGAAAAACGCACATTGCCGGTGACGATCATGAACGAGTCGGGAGTATTCTTGTGGAGCACGTCGGCGCGGTCGAGAAACACGCGGTTGCTCTGCTGGCGGTTGACGGTTGGAATGGTGGGCTTGATTGTCCCCGGCACACTGATGGGCTTTGGCGCAGGCACATCCTTCTTGGGCGAGGATGCAAGCATGAGCACCTGCGGCAAAGCAATGACGGCGGCGATGGCAAAAGCCATCAGCCGCCTCATGGTGGTTGTATTGGAGTGTCGTTGACGTTCCATGCCTAAAGATTAGTCCAACTGGTCGCCACGGCCTTCGCGCGACTTGACCCAGCCCTTGTGCTCGAAGTCACAACCGCGCCATCCGTCCTCGATGCGGACGTATGTCTCCGAAATCTTTTTCTCAAGCCACTTGTCGAGGGTTTCCTGTTTGCGGTGCGCCTCATACATGTTCTTGATTGTCTGGTAGTCGTCGGCAAGGTTTGCGCGGTGAGCGTCGATGCGGTTTGTGAGCTTGACGATAGCCACGATGTCCTTGTCGCGTTTGGGGTCCTTCATAATGAATGCGTTCGACACTTCGCCGGGCTGCATCTGGGCAACGGCGCGAGCCACCTCGGCGGGCAGCTGCGACATTTCAAATCGAGTCGTACCGTCGTTGTCGTTGACCATCACACCGTTGCTGAGACGGGTATCCTTGTCCTGCGACACGAGACGGGCGGCATCTTCAAATGTGATGCGCTTGGTGTTGACAATGTCAGAACGCAGCGAGTCGAGACGCATTGTCGCGTCGGCGAGGTCCTTGTCCGACACTTTGGGACGCAACAGCAGGTTGCGGGTGTTGATGCGGTCGCCGCGCTTCTCGATGAGCTGGATGATGTGGTAGCCGTATTCGGTTTCGACAATCTTTGACACCTTCTTGGGGTCGCTGAGGTTGAATGCGACAGCAGCATATTCGGGCACCATCTGCGATTTGCTCATGAAACCGGTCTCGCCACCGCGGATGCCTTCGGGCGATTCGCTATAAAGGATGGCGAGTGTCGAGAACTCGGCGTCACCGCGATTGATGCGGTCGGAGAAGTCGCGCAGACGCGCCTTCACATCCTCGATTTCCTGACGGGGAATCACGGGATTGATGGTGATGATCTGCACCTCGACCTGGTTGGGTATGTAGGGGATTGAATCTTCGGGGAGAGTATTGAAGTATTTGCGCACTTCCGAGGGTGTCGACTTCACGCCCTTTGTGAGCTCTTCCTGCACCATGCGCACGCGCTGGCGGTTGCGAATGCTTTCCGAGTAGTACTCGCGGATTTGGGGCATAGTCTTTCTGAAATATTCCTCGACTTTTTCACGGCTGCCGATGTTGTTCACCAGATAGTTCACCTGGGCGTCGACCTGCGACTGCACCTGACTCTCCGACACATTGATTGTGTCGATATCTGCCTGATGGAGATACAGACGCTCGATAGCCATCATCTCGGGGATGACACAGTAGGGGTCGCCGTTGATTGGCGTGCGTGTCGACTCCATGTCCTGGTAGGCCTGCTCGATTTCAGACTTGTAGATAGGTTGGTCACCGATGGTCCAAGCGACCTCTTCGGCTATGTTGTTATCCTTGGCAAGCGCGGGGACAAGAGCGGCCATGACGGCTGTCGAAGCAATTATTGATTTGATTTTCACTGTTTTAACTTTTCAATGATGAATTTTTAGGTTTTATCAAGATACAAAGTTAGTTGAATAATTTGAATAATCGGCATTTCACCAACCAAAATTAGACGTCCGAACAGCTAAAAAACCAAAAAAAGCGCTGTCCCGTTACCCGCGGGACAGCACCGATGAGGTTATTACAAGGATTCGTAGATGACCAGATGACTGTTTATGCTTCTTCGCCGTCCTTGTAGGGCTTGAGCGCGTAGCCGGTCATGGCTACCGTGAAACCCCAGTAGATGAAGGCGATGGAGGTGAGGAACGATACCATCCAAACATCCGAGCGGATGCCGCTTTCAAAGAACATGAAACCGATGATGGCGAGCAGGATGCCGTTGATGAGTCCGAGCCACCAGTAGCGCTGGCCGTTGCGCGACACAGCATTGACCACCGAGTCTACTCCCCAGAAGATGAAAATCGCTCCGAAGAAATAGGGCAGGACAATGTCGCTGAGCAGCACCGAACGCACCATCATGAAGCCGATGAACAGGTCCATCATGCCACCGGCAATCCACCATCCCCAGCCTTGGGTGCGGTTGGGGCCGGCGGCAACGCACAGTTGCACGATGCCCGCGAGGATGAGTAACCATCCGAAGATTTGTCCGGCGACTTCATAGCCGGCGGCGGGCCAGAACCAATAGGCAAATCCGCCAAGTACCAAAAGTATGCCTACAAGCAGTATCAACCACCAGAGGCGTGATGCTCCAACAGAAGCGTAATCAGAGGCTTTCATAATAAATAGTCTTTTTAGATTGTTGATTAAAAGTGTTGTCTGAATTTTTATATAATAACACTCATGGTGGAAGTTTGGTTTTGGCGACTTGCCGTGGGGATGCTACAAAAACATCAACAGCCCCGATTGCCTGAGGTTATTATGGCTATCGGGACTGTTGTAGATATTGTTGCTCGTGGCGATTAACCGCAGTGCAGGTGACGGGTCACGAGGCGCTGCATCACAGTCATGTCGTGGTGAGCCTGGCACGCTTCAGCGGGGTCGAACGAGCGCAGCCGTGCAATGATGCCGTCTATGGTGGCGGGGTCGAATACGTCACCGTTCTCAAAGACACCGCGCACCTTCTCGAGGCAGTCTGCCGACGAGGCGCAGTCGACGGGCAGCGAGTCGAGGCGGTTGAGCACATCGGCATTTTCCGAACGATGGATATTGACGTTCACGTATGTGTCGCGGGCGATGTCAAGAGCGTTCTCGAGCTCGAAGCCGTAGGTCACGGCGACGGCAAGCGACGCGATGAGCAGATAGATGTCGGCAGAGCCGTCAGCCGAGCGTATTTCGACAGTCTGCTTCTGGGCTGTGTCGATGTGGAGTTTCTCGGTGCCGGGATTGAGCTCAGCGCACATATCCTTTTTGGCTGTCCATCCCAGGGGTACGCGCACGAGAACCGAACGGTTGCGGTCGCCCCAGCACACATTGGTGGGAGCTTCCTGGTGAGGCACGAGTCTGAAATACGATGTGGGATTGGTGTTGCCAAAGGCAGTGATGGCAGGCGCGAGTTTCATCAGACCGGCAATGGCGCGGCGTGCGTTCTCGCTGAGCTCCATGTTCTCGTCGAGCATCATGTTCTTGCCGTCCTTGACCAGACGCATGTGCACGTGCAGTCCCGAGCCGGCTTTGCCGACGGTGATCTTGGGCGCAAATGTCACGTCATAACCATAAGAGCGACCAAGGTTGCGGATAATCCACTTGGCAATCATCAGCTGGTCGGCGGCATGACGGGCGTTGACAGGCAGGAACTCGATTTCGTTCTGCTCATAGATTTTGCCATCGAGGGTGAAGTTGCCCACCTCGGCATGACCATACTTGATGCGGCCGCCGGCACGTGCGATATACTGCATGCACTCGGTGCGGAAGTCGTTGAACTTGGCGAATGGCGCAGACTCGTGATAGCCTTTCTGGTCGGTGGCGGGGAATGTACCGTCGTCATCGCTGATGACGTAGTATTCGAGCTCGCCCATCGCTTGGAACTCGAGTCCGGTGACGGCAGTGAATCGGTCGCAAGCCTTCGAGAGAATCTGCTCAGGCGAGCTACTCAGCGGGTTGCCCTCCTTGTCAAAGAACGAGCAGAGCATCGTCACCGTGGGAATCTCGGCAAACGGGTCGCGGAAGGCGGTGGCAAATCGCGGCAACACATACAGGTCGCTGCTGCTGGCGGAGATGAAGGGGAAGAGTGACGAGCCATCTACGCGCTCGCCCAGGGTGAGGATGGTCTCGAGATACTCGAGGTCGTTGATGACAAAGTTGAGTGTCTTCAGGCGTCCGTCGGCTGCGGGATACATGAAGTTGACCATCTCGATATCATTCTCGACAATATAGGCGATGATGTCTTGGCGAGTAAATTCGTGCTGGGGCTTCTGGAGGAATGCCACCAACTCGTTTTTATTCAATAGCAATTCTTTTTTCATGATTGTGGGGATGTGTGTGTTCGGGGTTGAATGATTTGTTCAGGTTAATACTCTTTCATTAGTGGATTTATGATATAATGTCATAAATTTCCCCCAAAAATAGCGATTTCCCCGAATACACGCGCCAAAAACGCCCAACATTAACATTCATTAATACATATTTGTCACCATCGCACTCAATATTGCAATGATTTTTGATTTTTTGTTTGCTGGCTCGAAATTATTTTTTAACTTTGTAGTGGTTATCGCCGCCCCACCCTCTCCCGACGGCACAACCCCATGTCACGTACACCTATTATATATAAAGCGGTCGCCCCGGCGCCGCCTTACAAATCCACCAACATACAATCGTTAGAATAAAAAGATGAAAGCAGACGTTCTGTTAGGTCTCCAATGGGGAGACGAAGGAAAAGGCAAAGTCGTTGACGTACTAACTCCGCGCTATGACCTCGTGGCACGATTCCAGGGAGGACCCAATGCCGGCCACACCCTCGAATTCGACAACAAGAAATATGTGCTTCGTTCCATTCCCTCGGGCGTTTTCCAGCATGGCCAGACAAACATCATCGGCAACGGCGTGGTGCTCGACCCCGTGCTCTTCCGCGAAGAGGCTCAGGCTCTCGAACTCTCCGGCGTAGACCTCAAGGCCACACTCAAAATCGCCAAGAAAGCCCATCTCATTCTCCCCACCCACCGACTCCTTGACGCTGCCAGCGAAAGTGCCAAGGGTTCGGCAAAAATCGGAACCACAGGCAAAGGCATCGGTCCCACATACACCGACAAAATCAGTCGCAACGGTCTGCGCATCGGCGACATATTCCATGACTTCGACAAAAAATACGCCACTCTACGCGGCATCCACCTCAAACGTCTCGCCGAGCTTGGCGCCGACGTCGACATGGATCGCCTCGCCGAGCTCGAGAAGACATGGCACGATGCCATCTCCTATCTGCGCGAATTTGACCTCATCGACTGCGAATACTATATCAACCACGCCATGAACCATGGCAGCCGCGTGCTGTGCGAAGGCGCCCAGGGCACCTTGCTCGACGTCGACTATGGCTCCTACCCCTTTGTCACCTCAAGTTCGACAGTATGCGCCGGCGCTTGCACCGGACTCGGCCTCGCGCCCTCACGCATCGGCGAGGTATATGGCATCTTCAAGGCCTATTGCACACGCGTGGGCAGCGGACCATTCCCCACCGAACTCTTTGACGACGATGCACGCCGCATGCGCGACATCGGCCACGAATACGGCGCAGTCACCGGACGCGAACGCCGCTGCGGTTGGATCGACCTCGTGGCTCTGCGCTACTCGGTGATGATCGACGGCGTGACCCGGCTCATCATGATGAAGAGCGACGTACTCGACACATTCGACCAAATCAAGGCTTGCGTTGCCTACGACATCAACGGCGAAATCACCGAGCATTTCCCCTTCGAGGCCACCGACGACATCAAGCCCGTCTACAAGACATTTAAGGGCTGGAAGACCGACCTGTCGAAAATCTCGGAATTCAACGACCTGCCCGAAGAATTCACCCAATACCTCGCGTTCATCGAGGACTTCCTCGGCGTGCGCGTCGCCATCATCTCAGTCGGTCCCGACCGTCTGCAAACCATCGAGCGCCACGATTGTTAATCTAACAGGAAAGGAACCTACTATTATCAACCATAAAAGCATAAATAAATGGCTAAAGTCAAACCATTCAAAGGCATCCGCCCCCCTCGCGAGCTCGTCACTCAAGTAGCTTCGCGCCCCTACGACGTTCTCAACAGCGAAGAAGCCCGCGCCGAGGCAGAAGGCAACGAGAAATCGCTCTACCACATCATCAAGCCCGAAATCGACTTCGAACCCGGACACGATGAGCACGCCGCCGACGTCTACGAGAAAGCCGTAGCCAACTTCAAGGCATTCCAAGACAACAAATGGCTCGTGCAGGACGACAAGGAGCACTACTATATATATGCACAGACAATGGATGGCCGCACACAGTATGGCATCGTGCTCGCCGCAAACGTCGAAGACTACATGAACGGCAACATCAAGAAGCACGAGCTGACTCGCCGCGACAAGGAAGAAGACCGCATGAAGCACGTGCGCGTCCAGAACGCCAATATCGAACCCGTATTCTTCGCTTTCCCCGACAACAAGCGCCTCGAAGAAATCATCAAGCAGGTGACTGCCGGCGAACCCGAATATGACTTCGTCGCCGAGGACGGATTCGGCCACCACTTCTGGGTGATCGACGATGATGCAACAATCGCCGCCATCACCGAGGAATTTGCCAAAATCCCCGCCCTCTACATCGCCGACGGACACCACCGCACCGCAGCAGCAGCGCTCGTGGGCAACGAGAAGGCACGCCTCAACCCCAACCATCGCGGTGACGAGGAATACAACTACTTCCTCGCCGTGGCATTCCCCGCCTCGCACCTCAAAATCATCGACTACAACCGCCTGGTCAGGGACCTCAACGGCTTGTCGCCCGCCGAATTCCTCGAGAAACTTTACAAGAACTTCGAGGTGCGCGACATGGGCACTGTCGAATACCGTCCCCAGCACCTCCACGAGTTCTCGATGTATCTCGAAGACCACTGGTACTCGCTTGTGGTACGTCCCGGCACCTATGACGACAACGATCCCATCGGTGTTCTCGACGTCACTATCTCGAGCGACCTCATCTTGCGCGACCTGCTGGGCATCACCGACCTGCGCTCGGACAAACGCATCGACTTCGTGGGCGGCATCCGCGGTCTTGGCGAGCTCAAGCGCCGCGTCGACTCCGGCGAGATGGCGATGGCACTCGCCCTCTACCCCGTGTCTATGGACCAGCTGATGAACATCGCCGACACAGGCAACATCATGCCGCCCAAGACCACCTGGTTTGAGCCCAAACTCCGCTCGGGTCTCGTCATCCACAAACTCGACTGATCCCCGCCACACGCAACAGACCCCACAACGGGCGCGTCGCCATGACGCGCCCGTTTTTTTCATGAAAACCCCATGAATACACGCGCTACAGCCGGCATTGTTACAATCGTTGTTCCATATTTATTCAAATTTTTTATGCAAAATAACTTGAATATTTTGTTATTTTAAAAAATTTCTCTATCTTTGCAACATAGCTAACACAATTTGCCCATACGCCTTTCTCCTATAGCATATCGCAAATTTTATTAACTAACTTCTTAACTAACAAAAGGTTTTCAATTTTCTAACTAATAACCCATTTTACTAATTCCAAAAAAATCTGTTAAATGAAGACAAGTTTGTTCTTAACTGCCGCGATTTCAGCCGTCACGTTATGCGGTGTCGCCTATGCCGACATCGTGCCTGGCGCCTCCACCGACCCCTATGGATTGGTGAATCGCGAAGGAGAAGCCACGCCAACGGCTATCTCAATGTTTTCACCAGAGGCTTACGGACCCACATCTTGGGGCAACATCCCAAGCATGGGTTCCATCGTGCTGTCACAGAAGAGTCCCCGCCGTGCGGAAGGTGGCACTGAGAATTCTGATGACGAGTACGTCCCCGAAATCTATGGTGTCGTATCTGCCTACACGAATGTCGCCGGAGGCGGCTTCCAGGGTCTTGCCCGCGTGCCTATGAAAGAAGGCGAAGCCTTTACACGCATCACAACCGGCGGTGCAACCGGCATTCCCGGCGCACAGGTTTCATCGGGCACCGAGAGCGACGGCAAGTTCTACACCAACGTTGCTGTCAGCCGCTACGGTTCTCTCTACTGCACCTACCATTACATCTACAACAGTGACACCTGGCAACGTCTTGCCTACGCACAGAGCACAGCATTCCCCTATGTTGCTCGCGATATGGCTACCGACCCCACAACCGGCAAGATGTATGGCGTATTCATGAAGACTGACGCCGGCACAACCTTCACACTCGCAGAGTATGAGGCTGAATACACAAGCTCGGCCATCACCCACACACGTCACGCCATCTGCGACCTCCCCAACATGTTCACCGCGCTTTTCTTCACCGCCGACGGTCAACTCTGGGGTATCGACATGATCACCGAAACTACTACAGACGATGCCGGCACTTCGACAACTGACACCAAGTCGGCATCACTCTATAAAATCGACAAAGTCACCGGCGAACTCACTCTCATCGGCGACACCGGCGCCAAGCCCTACTACGTATCGTCAGCTTGCTGCGACGTCTATGGCAATGGCAAGGTCTACTGGGCAGTGAAGACTCTCGACTTGACCGGCAGTCTCTACACCGTCGACACAACCACCGGCAAGGCCACAAAACTCTTTGACTTCCCCAACAAAGAGGAAGTTGTGGCAATGTTTGTCAAGTCGCGTCCCAGCGAAGCCGCTCCCGCCGCTCCCGCCAACCTGCGCTTTGTCACCGAGAATGGTGCACTCAGCGGAACCATCGAGTTTGACGCGCCCACTACGCTCGCCAATGGCGACCCCGCCACCGGCGAACTCAGCTACAGCGTGACGCTCAACAACTCTGACTACGCCTCAGGCACTACCACCTATGGCGGCAAGGTTTCGATTCCCTTCTCGCTCACCTATGGCGGCAACACAACTGTCACCGCTCGCGTATTCAACGAGGCAGGCGGCAGCGAAACAGTCAACTACTCCGAGTATCTCGGCAACGGCACGCCCGCCGTTCCCCAGAACGTGACAGCCACATACGAAGACGGTCACATCACCGTAAAGTGGGACAAGGTCACCGGCGCAGTAGGCGACTATGGCTACATCGACAGCAGCTCGATTCGCTACAAAGTCGTTCGCTCGTCTGACGGCGAAGTCCTCGTCACCGACTACGACAAGACAACATATGTCGACGCCAACATCGTCAAGGACGGAAGCCTCGGATACTACCGCTATAGCGTATATGCAACTTGCGCATCCGGTACCACATCGGGCGAAGGCAAGTCAGCAGCCATTGTCTACGGCAACATCATTCCTCCCTTCAAGGAAACATTTGACGACGTCTATCGCATCGACTCCACTACCGACGATGGCATATACGGCCTCTACAGAAACGTCAAGATCACCGGCGGATCATCAACCCACTGGTATGTCCACTCTTCAACCAAGGCTGCCTGCATCTTCGCGTCTACCACAGTCGAAGAAAACTTCTGGCTCGAAACTCCCGGCGTGAAACTCGAAGCCGGCAAGAACTACACCATCTCGATGTACACATGGGCAGGCACCGCCAACAAGCAGCTCAATCTCGCTGTTGCCATGAGTTCATCTTCGTCTGTTTCATCAGATGAGAACAAGAAAATGCTCATCGAGCGCACCCCGATCACAGTTACATCAACCAGCAAGAAGTACCTCTATGCCGACTTCACAGTTGAAGAAAGCGGCATCTACTACTTCGGTCTGGAGCACTACTCAGACAACCAAAAGAACGGCGGCTTCCTCTATGTCGACGACCTCACCATCCAGGAAACTCAACCCAAGGGCCGTCCCAACTCTGTCACCAGCTTCAAGGTTACAGTGCCCACCTATGGCGATTTTGATGCCAACATCTCGTTCACCACGCCTACCACAGGCATCGAGGGCGACGCTCTCGAAGGCACAATGGATGTCTATCTGACTCGCAACGGCGAAATCATCAAGACATGGAAAGACACCGCTGCCGGCACAGCCATCACCTATACCGACACCTATGAAGAGGTCGGCGACCACACCTATGCCGCATATTGCACCAACAGCGCCGGCACCAGCGACGCTGTCAGCGCTTCTGCCCACCTCGGCAACTACGCGCCCAAACCAGTGTCGGCAGTGACACTCACCGACAATGGCGACGGCACACTCACCGTGGGCTGGACTGCAGTACTCAAAGACTCGAAGAACAAGGCCATCACATCCGACGCATTGTCATTCTGCATTGTAGCTCCCTCTTCGGACGGCAGCACAATAATTGTCAAGGATGACATCCCCGGCACCGAAACCAGCTACACATTCACCGCTTACGACCCCAACGGCTCGCAAGGACTCGTACAGCTTGGCGTTGCCCAGAAGACCAACGGCGGATACTCGAGCGTAGTCGCCACATCCTACCTCCCCGTGGGCAAGGCATACACCGCTCCCTTCGTTGAATCGTTCAACGGCACATCAAACCACGTCATCTATGCCACCTCGACAAGCACTACAGTCGCATGGAGCATGTTGACCGACTCTGACCTGCCCGGCGTCACTGCCGCCGACGGCGACAACGCCTACCTCGCAATGTACTCACAGTACTACGGTGGCACCGGATACGTTGCTACCGGCCGCATCGACCTCACCGGCGTCGAGCACCCCGGACTCTCGTTCCGCGTCTACAACCTCGACGGTGGCAGCAGCAACCTCAACGAAATCACTGTCAAGATCACAGCCGACGGCACAACATCGTCGCTCAAGGCTACTGCCGACCAGATCGGTGGTCTCGGATACGCCAACGAATGGGTTAAGTATGTTGTCAAACTCGACCAGTACATCGGCAAGATCATCACTGTCGAAATCGACTTCGCCAACAAGACCTACCAGTGGAACTTCATCGACAACCTCCTCATCGGCGAAATTCCTCTCAACGACGTCTCGATCATCGCTCATAGCGGAAGTGAAGCCATCGAAGAAACCGAAAGCGCCGCATTCAGCGCATCGTTCGTCAACAACGGCTACAACGACGCCAAGTTCAACGCCCGCCTCTACATGAACGGCGAACCCGTCGCCAGTGAGGAACTCTCGTTGGCAAACGCCAACTTTGGCACCGTATCGTTCACCCACCGTCCCGACGTCGACAAGGGCACAGTTGCAACCTATGTCATCAAGGCTGACTTCGACGGCGAAAACGACGACACCGACAACGCCAGCGACGCTATGGAAGTGGAAGTGATGCAGCCCGCATACCCCACCGTCAACACTCTCGTTGCCAAGAGCTCTGACAATATCAACTACCTCGCTTGGCAGGCTCCCGATCTCAACTACATGCCCAATCCCTACACCGAAAGCTTCGAAGACAGCGAAGCATGGACCGGCGCCATCAAGAACTGGACTTCTCTCGACGTCGACACTCTCGCCATCAGCCTCGGCACTGCCAACGGCAACTGGCCTGACATCGCCACCGGCGACAAACGCGGATTCTTTGTATTTGATGTCAACGACATGACTACCCAGCAGCAGGCATCGATCTACTATCAGGCTCACAAGGGCACCAAGTACATCGGCAAGGCAGCTCCCTCTGACCGCTCGGCATTCGGCGACGACTGGGCAATTTCTCCCGAACTCAACGGTTGCGCCCAGACCATCTCGCTCCAGGCACGTTCAGAGTCAAATCTCTGCCTCGAGAACATCGAAATCCTCTACTCTACCGGTAGCGTCAATCCCGCAGACTTCGTCTCGGTAGGCAAATACATCGACGTTCCCCAGGCATGGACCGAATACACCGCCAATCTCCCCGAAGGCGCCAAGCGTCTCGCTGTCCGCGCCTACTCGGCAGGCACATTCTTCCTCCACGTCGATGACGTGAAGTACATCCCCACTCCCCTGAATCTCGAAATCGCCGGTTACCACATCTGGCGCGACGGCGCACGCCTCACCACCGAGCCCGTGACCGGCACCGAATATCAGGACGTCAAGGGTGACTCAGACGCCACATCTCACACCTATCGCGTGAGCGTTGTCTACACCGTCGGCGAATCTTGCCCCTCTAACGAAGTCAGCTGCGAATTCACCGGTCTCGAAGGTCTCGACCAGAACGGTGGCATCAGCATCATGGCTCGTCAGAACAGCGTTGTAGTCACCGGCGCCAACGGTCTCGACATCAACGTCTATGCCGTTGACGGTCGCCTCATCGCCTCTGAAGAAGGCAGCGATATGACCACAATCGACCTCAACAGCGGCGTCTATGTTGTCAAAGCCGGCAACACAGTAGCCAAAGTCGTAGTTCGTTAAAACATTCCCTTTCTAACCTTAAACACGGCCGTGCAACAGTGCGTTGCACGGCTTTTTTTTGTCATAAAGACAGCACACAAGCCATGATATGAGCCTCGTAATGAATTTTTAACGAACTTTTTGCTTTGAAAAGACGGGCAAAATTCTTAACTTTGCACACCGCTTCGCGCCGCGCACGCCTGCGTGGCGACAGTGGCACTGTGATTCAAAAGTTGAATTGATATACATACTTAATAATATTATTCCGATATGAACCTAAACATTATCGTGCTTGCAAAGCAGGTCCCCGACACACGCAACGTCGGAAAGGACGCGATGAAAGCCGATGGAACAATCAATCGTGCCGCTCTTCCCGCGATCTTCAACCCCGAAGACCTCAACGCGCTCGAGCAGGCACTGCGCCTCAAGGACGCCAACCCCGGCTCGACAATCACTCTTCTGACAATGGGTCTGCCCCGCGCGGCAGAAGTCATCCGCGAAGCCGTATATCGCGGCGCTGACGGTGGCATCGTGCTCACCGACCGTGTCCTCGGTGGCGCTGACACTCTCGCCACATCATACTCGCTCGCTCAGGCTGTCAAGAAGTTCGGCAAGTTCGACATCATCCTCGGCGGACGCCAGGCTATCGACGGCGACACCGCTCAGGTGGGTCCCCAAATCGCGGAGAAACTCGGAATTCCCCAGGTGACATACGCCGAAGAAATCCTCGACATCAACGACACTCACGTCACTGTAAAGCGTCGCCTCGAAAACGGTGGGGAAACACTGCGCTCGCCGCTGCCCTGCGTGGTCACCGTCAACGGTTCGGCTCCTGACTGCCGTCCCCGCAACGCACAGCGTGTCATGAAGTACAAATACGCCGTTTCGCCCAGCGAAAAGGCTGCGCTCTCGCCCGAGATGCAAGAATTTGTCAACGCTCGCCCCTACCTCAACCTCGAGGAATGGAGCGCTGCATACATTGACGCCGACCCCGAACAGATCGGTCTCCCCGGCTCGCCCACAAAGGTGAAGGCCGTCGAAAACGTTGTGTTCACCGCCAAGGAGAACCTCCGTCTCGAAAACAACGACGAGCACATCGAAAAGCTCATCATAGAACTCATCGCTAACCACACCATCGGCTGATTCAGTCGCCGTCACTCATCATCAAACAATCATGGCAGACAATAACAACCTCATCGTATATTGCGAATACGACGAAGGCCAAGTGGCCGACGTCAGCCTCGAGCTCCTCACCAAAGGACGCGTGCTCGCCGATCGCCTCGGCGTGAAACTTCAGGCACTCGTCATCGGCGACAACCTCAAAGGCATCGAGAAACAAGTGCTCCCCTACGGCGTCGACACCGTGTACAAGGTCGAGGACAAACGCCTCTTCCCCTACACCAGCAACGCTCACGCAGCCGTGCTCATCAACCTCTTCAAGGAAATCAAGCCCCAGGTTTGCCTCATGGGCGCAACATGCATCGGTCGCGACCTCGGTCCCCGCGTATCGTCGGCTCTCCACAGCGGTCTCACCGCCGACTGCACCGCCCTCGAAATCGGCGACCACAAGGACGTCAAGACCGGCAAGGAATACACCAACCTCCTCTATCAAATCCGTCCCGCATTCGGCGGCAACATCGTCGCCACAATCGTCAACCCCGACTGCCGTCCCCAGATGGCAACCGTGCGCGACGGCGTGATGAAAAAGGAAATCCGCGACGAGAACTACAAGGGCGAAGTCATCGACCTCGAACCCTCAAAGTATGTCAGCGACACCGACTTTGTAGTCGAAATCATCGACCGTCACATCGAGAAGTCAAAAGTCAACATCAAGAACTCGCCCATCATCGTTGCCGGCGGATATGGCGTTGGCTCAAAAGAAAACTTCGACCTGCTCTTCAAGCTCGCCCGCACCCTCGGTGCCGAGGTCGGCGCATCGCGTGCCGCCGTCGACGCCGGATATGTTGAACACGAGCGCCAGATCGGCCAGACCGGTGTCACCGTGCGTCCCAAGCTCTATATCGCTTGCGGCATCTCGGGACAGATCCAGCACCTCGCCGGCATGCAGGACAGCTCGATCATCATCTCGATCAACAACGACCCCAATGCCCCCATCAACGCCATCGCAGACTATGTGATCACCGGCGACATGGAGGATGTCGTGCCCAAACTCATCAAATATTACAAGAAGAATTCGAAATAAAAGACCGCAATCATGGCAAATTTTTATAC
>X1_Eurasian_Beaver__coassemble_82_pt1 | contig 15040 bp, 6 predicted proteins | sample X1_Eurasian_Beaver__metabat2_high_PE_005 | metagenome-assembled genome bin X1_Eurasian_Beaver
GTCTGATGCTGGGCTTGCCCGAGGACACCGAGATTTGCGCCGACATCGCCGGGGCGCTTGCCGACCTGCCGGCAGTGTCGTCGCGCGCATTCTGGACCGAGACCGCCATTGCCAACTCGCGGTCGATGAAGGCTCTCGACATTCGCGACGACATCAACAGCCACCAGTCCAAGCTCATCAAGTCGGAGTATCTGCCGCACGTGGGCATCATCGCCGGCAACAATTTTGACGGTCCCATCACGTTTGAGATTCCGCCCATCAACAAGAATCTCAACATCTGGTACCTGGGTCTCAACGTCAGCTACAACATCTCGTCGCTCTTCAAGACTCCCAAGAGCACGCGCCGCAACGCCCTCGAGCGTCTCGAACTTGCCGATGCCCGCGCCGCCACCGCCGACCGTCTGACGAGCGCCATCGACAATGCCTACACCAACTATACACAGGCTTATTCGATGCTCGAGACCGAAGAAAAGAACGTCGAACTCGCCACCGAGAACTATCGCATCGTCGAAAACAGATTCAACAACCAGCTGGCGCTGCTCACCGACATGCTCGACGCGTCGACCGCCAAACTCGACGCTGACGTCAGACTCGTCAACGCCCGCGTCAACATCATCTATTACTACTATCAACTCAAATACAACTCAGGAACATTATGAGACAAAAGACCCGCAGAATGCTGCAAAATATAGGAGTGCTGATACTCATCGCCATGGGATTGGCGTGGGTGGGATACAGATTCATGGGATTCCACTCGACAACATTCACCGACAACGCGCGCACCGACTGCCAGGTGGTGCCCGTCATCAGCCGAGTGCAAGGCTATGTCAAGGAGGTGCGCTTCGACGACTTCACCCCTGTCAAGAAGGGCGACACACTGGTCGTGATCGACGACAGCGAATACCGCTTGCGCCTCGCCCAGGCAGAGGCAGACCTGCAAAACATGACCTCGGGCAAGGAAGCTATCGGGGCATCAATCACCACCACCCGCAACAATATCTCGGTCAATGACGCCTCGCTCGTCGAGATAGCCACACAGGTCGAGAATGCCCGTCGCGACTATGAACGCTACAAGTCGCTGTTGGCGCAGGACGCAGTCACCCGCCAGCAGTTTGACGCGGTGGAGACCAACTACAACACCCTCAAGGCAAAGTATGAGACAATGAGCCGTCAGAAAAAGTCGACTGCGCTTGCCACTGTCGAGCAGACCCACCGCATGGGGCAGAGCGACGCTGCCATTGCCGCCGCCAATGCCGCCATCGAGCTGGCGCGACTCAATCTCTCCTACACCGTCATCACCGCTCCGTGTGACGGATACACATCGCGCAACGACCTCAAGGTGGGACAGCTCGTGCAGCCCGGACAGCCCTTGCTGGCGATTGTCAACGAGAGCGACATGTGGATCATCGCCAACTACAAGGAGACGCAGACCGCCGGCATGAAGGTTGGCGACTAGGTGCGCGTGACAGTCGACGCCATCCCCGGCGTGACATTCGAGGGCGAGATTGTCGCCATCTCCAAGGCCACCGGCGCCCAGTATTCGGCGATTCCGCAGGACAATGCCACCGGCAACTTTGTCAAGGTCGAGCAGCGCGTACCCGTCAAAATCAAGTTTACCGACGCCAACTCTGCCGAAGATATGGCACGCCTGCGCGCCGGTCTGAATGTCGAATGTAAAGTCGTCGACTGATGGGCATGCCACATATGCCGCCGGTCAACTTCATCCGGCAGCTGCGAATGTTCAACGACGGGGTGCCGCGTCGCGCACGCTTCTGGCTGATAGTGCTCATGGCGATATTCTACCAGTTTGCCGGCGGCGTCTATCTGGCGTCGCTATCGCAGATGGTGGGCGAGCTGGGAGTGCTCAGCGACGACATCACCATGGGCAGCTATTGTTCGCTCATCGGCCTCAACATCATCTTCCCGATGCTGTTTCGCTGGAAGTTCGGGCTCTACACGCGACAACTGTTCTTTGTGTCGACCATTGCCATCATTGTGTGCAATGTCACGGTCTACTTCACCTCTGTTCCCGAGATCTATTGGGTGGCGTGTCTGCTGGCGGGCTACTTCAAGATGATGGGGATGTTTGGGTGCATGAGCAGCATCCAGCTCAACATCACGCCCACACGCAACTTTGCGGTGTTCTTCCCCGTGATCTATGTGATTGTCTGCGGCTCCATCCAGCTGTCGGGCGTATTGACAAGCTATGTGACCTACTTCACCAACTGGCGCATGATGAACCTCGTCATCATCGTGATGATGCTCGCCATCGACGCCATTGTCTACTTCACGATGAAGCGCGACCACCGGTCGGGACCCTTCTTGCCGCTCAATGGCATAGACTGGCTCGGACAGCTGCTGTGGGCGTCGGTGTGCGTCGTGGGTGCATGGATATTCACCTTCGGCGAACACTACGACTGGTGGGACAGCCGCGAGATATGGAATGCCACCGTGATCGAGGCGGTGTTGCTGGCGGTGACCATCGTCTACTCGATGTTCAAGCGCGAACCCTATATCGACCTCAAGGCATTCGGCTACCGCGCGACCTGGGTGCTGATATTCTTGCTGCTGGCGATGAGCGTGCTCCACGGCTCGGCTCACGCGCTGCAGCCGGTGCTATTGTCGGGATTGCTGCACTATGACGCGCTCAATGTGATTTCGCTCAACTATCCCGAGCTTGCCGGCGTGGTGATGGGTGCCATCCTCGCCTACTTTGTGCTCGTGAGGTGGAAGTGGGGTCTGCGCCGCTACTTCTTCCTGACTTTCTTCATGGCGACCTACTATGTGATGTCGATGTACTTCATCACGGGTACCCAGACCGACAAAGAGACGATGTATCTGGCGATGTTCGCCCTTGGCGTGTCTGAGGTGATGATCGAGACTGTAGCGACCTACTGGCTGTCGCAGGCGATTCCGTTCCAACACTTCTTCATGAACATCACCATCATCGGGTTTGTGCGCTGCGGCATGGGCACTGCTGCCGGCGGCGCCATTGTCCACCGACTATTTGCCTGGGCTACCGCCAAGCACATGATGGTGTCGTCGGAGAACGTCGGCGCCCTTGGCGATTTTGCCGGACACGCCCTCGAGATGGCGCTCAAGGAGAGCTATGGTGTGATGATAGTGCTGGGCATCGTGATGATGCTGTTCATCATGATTGCCAATTTCAGTACCCCCATCGTCAGACTGCTGCCGCGCCTGGTGTCGGTGCGCCGCTGGATGACCCACAATGATGCTCCCGACCCGACCGCATGAATCCAAAGGAAATCTCAACTCGCGCAAATATTTTTGCGTGAGTTGGGGTGAAATAGGGTCATATAGCCATAAAATAGGTGAACTCGCGCAAAAATTTTTGCGCGAGTTCACCTTTTCTATTTTTCTTCGAAGGGGGAATCAGAGGGGGAGTGCGGTGAGGAGTCGGGGGTAGATGGAGAGGGCTTGGCGCAGCTCGGAGAGGCGGATGTATTCGTTGGCGGTGTGTGAGCGCGCCGAGTCGCCGGGACCGACTTTGAGCGATGGCCATGGCATGAGCGCCTGGTCGCTGAGGGTGGGGGAGCCGTAGGGTTTGAAGCCCATCATCTCGAGTCGCTGCACAATGGGGTGGTCGGCGGGGAACGACGACGGGTTGAGGCGCAGCGAGCGCGGGGTGAGCTCGCAGATGGGGCGGGCGTTCTCGACATCGTCGGTGCTGTATGAGGTGATGCCGTCGCGCACGTGGTCGAAGACGGCATTGACGGCGTCGCGCATCAGTGCGAGGGTGACGGCGTTGCTGAATGCGTCGGTGGTGCGCACGTCGATCATCATTGTGCACAGATCGGGAACGACGTTGTGCTGCGTGCCGGCGTTGATGCCGGTGACTGTGATTTTGACGGGTCCGAGGGTGGGTGACTCGGCGGGGAATGTCATGTTGCGCAGGGTCTCGATGACGCGCACGGCTCGGTCGATGGCGTTGATACCCTCGCCACGTGCGGCGTGTCCGCTGACACCGTGCACGGCGGCGTCGATGACCATGAGCCCCTTCTCGGCGATGGCGGGATTCATGCCCGTGGGCTCGCCGACAATTGCCATGTCGATTTTGGGCAGCTTGGTGATGAGCAGCGACATGCCGTTGGCGCCGCTGACCTCTTCTTCGGCAGAGGCGGCAAAGATGAGGTTGTAGCCCAGGTCGGTGTCTTTGAGCGCGACGGCGGTGGCGGCGAGGGTGACGAGCGATGCGCCGGCGTCGTTTGAGCCGAGACCATATAGCTTGTCGTCGTCTTCGTCGGGCGACAGCGGGTCGCGAGTCCACCCCTCGACAGCCTTGACGGTGTCGAGGTGCGAGTTGAGGAGCAGCGTCTTGCGTGTGGGGTCGAATGTGCCGGCTACTGCCCAGACATTGTTATTGACGCGCGCGGGCTTGAGGCCGTGGTCGGTGAGGAACTGCGAGATGATGTCGGCGGCTGCCGATTCGTCGCGCGAGACGCGCGGAGTGGCAATGAGCCTCTTGAGGAGGTCGACGGTGTCGTAGAAAATTTCGTCCATGTTGCAAAAGTACAAAAAAAATCGTTTTGTCGGTCAATCGCGCCGTCTGATTGCAAAGGAGAAGCCGACGGTGGAGATATTGTGACAAACATTTTGCTATTTGATTAAATTACGATACGTAGTAAAATGTTGAGTGATTGGAAGTTAATAATAAGTAAAAATGTTATAAAACATGTTTTGTGACAATAAAATCACACAAAAATTAACTATATTTGTAGCGAACAAAACTATAGTGCAAACTCAAGCTAAACCAACTATATCATTTTCTAACTACAATTTCCACAAATGTTTAATCCTATCAGAAGATTGCTGACCGTGGCGGGCATCGCCGCGCTCAGTATGGCGGCATTGGCGCAGTCTCCTTCCAAGGGTGTTGTGCGTGTCAAGTTGCAGTCGGAAGTTGCTCAAAGCCTCGGAACCGAGACACGTCGCTCGGCTCCCGGCAAGATGCGCACCACCGTCTCGGCTCTCGACGCATCACTCAAGCAGATCAAGGGAACGGAGCTTCGCCCTGTGATTCCGCCCAATCCCAAGTATGCGGCCGAGCGTGCCAAGTATGGCATCGACCGCTGGTATGAAATTGTATTTGACGAGTCGGTAGACGCCAAGGAGGCGGCGCGCATTCTGGGCGCGACTCCCGGCGTGGAACGTGCCAGCGCGCGCGTGCCCATGACGCTCTATGACTCGGGCAAATACCGTGTGTTTGACCCCTCGAAGGCCGCCAAGGCGTCGTCGGCGACGCCATTCAACGACCCCCGTCTCGCCAACCAGTGGCACTACTACAACGACGGGTCGATGACCAGCTCAAAGGCGGGGTCGGACATCAACCTCTATGAAGCATGGAAGGTGACCACCGGTTCGCCCGACGTCATTGTCGCCATCATCGACGGCGGTATCGACATCGAGCACGAGGACCTCGTCGCCAACCTCCTCATCAACGAGGCAGAGCTCAACGGCACCACCGGTGTCGACAACGACAACAACGGTTATATCGATGACGTGTATGGCTGGAACTTCTGCACCAACTCGGCTGTCATCTATGCCCACGACCACGGCACGCACGTGGCGGGCACCGTCGCCGCCGTCAACAACAACGGCATCGGCGTGGCAGGCGTGGCAGGTGGCGACGGTTCGAAGAACTCGGGTATCCGCATGCTGTCGTGCCAGGTGTTCGACAGCCGTTCGGGCACCGGCGAAGGCGACTTTGCCGCGGCACTCATCTATGCCGCCGAGCGTGGCGCCACCATCGCGCAGTGCTCGTGGGGCTGGTCGCTCGAAGACTACTATGAGCAAGACGTCCTCGATGCCATCCGCTACTTCACCAATATGGCACGCAGCGAGAAGATGACAGGCGGTCTGTGCATCTTTGCCGCCGGCAACGACGGCGCCACCGGCAACTACTACCCCGGCTGCATGTCCGAGGTGTTGACCGTAGCCTCGATGGACGCTGCCAAGACTCCCACCTACTACTCCAACTATGGCTCGTGGGTCGATGTCACCGCTCCCGGCGGTCTCATGGACTATGGCGACAACTGGGGCGTTCTCTCGACACTGCCCGGCAACAGCTATGGCTGGAACGAGGGTACGTCGATGGCGTGTCCCCACGTGTCGGGTATCGCCGCGCTCGTGCTGTCCAAGTATGGCTCGACGGCGATGACCACCGACCTGCTGCGCACCCAGCTCGAGTCGGCAGTCAACGACCTGTATGCCACCAACCCCACTCTCGAGGGGCTCTATGGATCGGGCTACATTGACGCTGCCAAGGCGCTGCAGTTTGGCGAGGACGAAGCTCCCGCCGCCGTCAGCGACCTCGTGCTCGTGCCCGCCCAGGACAACATCACCCTCGAGTGGACAATCCCTGCCGCGTCGTTTGACAATGTGCACCACCACATTGTATATTATTCGACCGAGGAATTCACTGCCGACAGCGACCTTGCCAAACTCAACAAGGCAGTGGTCGACACCAAGTTCAACTCGTCGGGCGACAAGGTGACCCACACCATCGAGGGCCTCGCGTCGCTCACCAAGTACTATGTCGCCATCCAGGCTGTGAGCCGCTATGGCACCACCTCGGAGCTGAGCCCCGTGATTTCGGCAAGCACCAACGCCGGTCCCAAGATGACAGTCGACAAGAAGTCGCTGACCATCAAGAACAGCAACGGCAACATGACCACAGCGTCGTTCAACATCGGCAACGATGACGAGGGCTTGCTGCGCTGGAGCTACCGCACCACTACCACCAAGGCCACTCTCGCCACCGCGTCGCTGGCTCCCGCCTTTGTGCCCGTGCCCTACGCCGGCACCATGGGTGCCGAGAAGGCAGCGCGCGTCACCAACGTCGTGAGCGACGAATATGTGCGCGACGAGTACCCCCGCACCTTCGAACAATTCGAATATCTCTACGCCTACATCGGCGACACCGACCTCAAGGTGTCAAACTCGATGGCGCAGAACTTCACCGTTGACGCATCGACCTATCCCGACGGATTCAACCTCACCGCAGTGAACATCTCGGGCAAGAACGGCAAGAACCCCCTGATCGAGGTCTACAAGGGCTCGACAGCGTTCAGCGCCGCCGACTGCCTCTACTCGGCACGTCCCTCATACTTCTACTATGGCGGCAACCTGTCGCTGAGCGAGCAACTCTACTTCGCTCCCGGCGAAAGCTTCTGGATTGTCGTGCACTTTGACGCCGCCGACCAGGAGAACCTCTATCCCCTGGGTATCGCCGAAGGCTACACCTCGGCAGCCTCAAACGCGCTGATGTCTAACGACCTCGGCAAGACATGGACACGCCTGAGCGAAGCCCTCGCCGGCACATCCTATGCCTCGCTGAGCAATGTCACCTGGACCATCCGCGCCGTGAGCAACAACCCCGACTGGAGCCAGCTCGTGACGCTCACCCCCGCGTCGGGCACCGTCAAGCAGGGTGAGACCCAGAATGTTGTCGTGTCGACCGACGGTCAGAAGATGGTCAACGGCACCTATGGATTCAACATCTACTTCGACACCAACGAGACCGACGCCAACACGCTCAAGATTCCCGTGACCCTCACCGTCTCTGACATGGAGCCCAAGGTGAGCTTCAACAAGGTTGTCAACTTCGGATCACTGCTCGTGGGCGAAAGCAAGAAGATGACCGTCGAAATCTTCAACAGCGGCTATGGCAACTTCAGCGGCAGCAAGTGGAGCGCCGGCATCTACTCCGACAAGATTTCGTCGAGCAGCGAGCACTTCACCGGTCCCGACTACCTGAGTTCGGGTATCCCCGCGCGCTCTACCGTGACATTCGACATCACCTACGCGCCCACCACCGACGGCAGCCACAGCGGTGTGATCAGCCTCACCGACAAGGACGGCCGCGTGCTCAAAATCATGGTGCAGGGTGTTGCCACCCAGCCCGCGCGCCTCACTGTCGAGCCTTCGACCATCGAAGTCGGCGACCTCGAGGTTGGCGGCGAGAAGGTCGAGAAGGAATTCACCATCAAGAACGACGGCCAGTATCCGTTGCACTACGCATTCCCCAAATTCTCCGACGAGCAGATCGAGGGTTCGGGCGACAGCGACGTGCACAAGTTTGGCTACCTGTGGACATCCAACCTCAACGGTTCGACCGGATTCGAGTATGACGGCAACCCCGCACTCGTGGGCGCCACCGACATCACCTCGACCTTCAACGACAACACCTGGTGGAGCGGCGCCATCTCGACAGGCTTCACCTTCCCCTACTATGGCAAGGAATACAGCCGCATCTACATCACCTCCTACGGTGGCTTCGCCATCCAGCCCTACGAGGGCAGCATGGGTCAGTGGCCGCTCTATCCCGGTCACTCCTACGTGTTGGGCACCGGCATGGTGTCGGCATTTGGCGGCGACCTCAAGGTGGGTCCCAAGACCGTGATATCTTACGGCAAGCAGGATGGCAACCTCGTCATCAGCTACAAGGACATCCTCGCCTGCGTTTATGACACCGAATATACTCCCATCTCGTTCCGCGTGGTGCTCTGCCCCAGCGGCGACATCAAGATGTACTATGACGACCTGGACGGCGCCGGACTCTTCCAGAGCAACCGCGGCATCTATGTCGGCATCAACGACCTCGACGACGAAGACCCGCTGACGGTGACATCGACCGACATCGCCAACCCGTCGTGGGCTGATGAGGACAGCAAGACCGTCGAGGGCGAATACTACAAGGCATTCGGCACCGGCACCGCTGTGCGCTTCATCGCTCCCGCCGCCAACATCGTCGAGAGCATCGAACCCGCGTCGGCACTCGTGGCTCCCGGCGAGACCGTGACCGTCAAGGCAGTGCTCGCCGCCGGCGACAACATGAATGCCGGAACTACCACCACCAACCTCGTGGTCAACTCCAACGACCTGCGCGAGCCCTCGATTCTCGTGCCCTTCACCGCCAACATCACCGGCGACCTGCAGCCCGAGTTCAAGCTCGGCAGCGAGAGCGTCGACTTTGGCGATGTGTTCCGCACCTCCGAGGCATCGAGCTCGCTGACACTGCGCAACACCGGCCGTTCGTCGCTGACCGTCAGCACCGTGACCCTGCGCGACAACAAGGTGAGCGTCGCCCTTGAACTCCCCGCCGTCATCGCCGCCGGACAGGCCAAGGACCTCGTCATCACCCTCCCCACCGAGAATGAAGGCGCCGTCAGCGACCTCGTGACCATTGTCACCGACGCCGGAACCCTCACTGCTCCCATCAGCGGTAATGTCATTGGTTGCCCCGGCATCGAACTCGGCTACGAGAACATCGAGCTCACTATCGACGCCAACAACAAGCAGTCGTTCCCGCTGACAATCAAGAACACCGGCAACGAAGACCTCACCTACTCGGTGGTCGGCGCCAGCCACGTGCTCTACAACCCCGACTATGACAACGCCGACAATGTGGGCTACAGCTACGAGGCTGCCGTCGACAACAGCGACGTCTCGTTTGAATGGATTGACATCGTGACCGATGGTCGCGGCGAGCAGAACAACTTCTCATACTACCTCGCCCACGACTATGTAGAGGTGCAGCTGCCCTTCTCATTCCCCTTCTACGGCGAGAAGTACGACAAGATGTATATCTATAATGTGGGATTCGTGTCGTTCACCAAGCGCACCGACGAGAAGGCATGGCCCGAACCCCCGGCAGACTTCCCCGGCGGAACCATCTACAACAACATGATTGCTCCCTACTGGGGTCTCCACTCGATGGACCAGACCAAGACCGCTGGCACCTACCACTACGAGACCGACGACTATGCCGTCATCTCGTTCATGGAGTACGGCAACTCGATGAACTTGGGCGTATGCTTCCAGCTCATCCTCTACAAGGACGGTTCGTTCAAGTATCAGTACCGTGCCGACGAGAACAACGACTACTCGGTCATCTACTCGACATTCGGTCTCAACGGTATCTCCGACACCAACAACAAGGGTATGCGTCTGCCCGACCGCTATGTTGCGTTCAACAATGCCGTCGAGTTCAGCCCCGTTGTTGAGTTCACCCTCGCTCCCGGCAAGGAGGCAACCGCCGACGTGGCAATCTCTGCCGACGTGATGAAGGGCGAATACACCACTTCGATCACCGTCAACACCAACGTTCCGGGCAAGGAGAAAATCCAGATTCCCGTGTCGATGACCGTCAACGGCCAAGCCAAGGCTGTCTTCCCCGAAGACATCACCGAGAGCCATCCCGCGGGCTGGGCGTCGACCGACTATACCGACCCGATGATCCAGATGGGCGCCGCCTACGCTCCCTATGTCGTGATCAAGAACGAGGGCACCGCGCCGTTCACCATCACCGGCGTGGACAACAACGGCCCCACCGTCTACGACGACTGGTTTGACGAATACAGCCCCATGTTCACCACCTTTGTCTACGATGCCGAGCTCGACTGGATGACCGGCGAGCCCACCGGCAACTACTACTGGGGACAATATGGCGGACAGAGCATCACCGTGACCTCGCAGACCAAGTTCTGTGTGCCCATGCTGCCCTACAGCGAGGCGCACCTGACCCCCGGCACCTACGAGATTCCCCTGGTGTTCCACATCGATGGCGTCGAAGGCGTCGAAACCAAGACTGTCACTGTCAAGTATGTGGTGACCAATCCCCCCGCGATGTCGCTCGAACAGCAGGAAGTGCGCGTCGAAGGCGTGGCTCCCTTCTATGAAGGCACCATCGACTTCAACATCGCCAACCTCGGCACCGGCGCCCTCGAAGGCACGGCATACATCGACCTCACCGGAGTGGGCGAAAGCTCGGGCAACGACTACGGCATCATGGCTCCCAAGAAGGTTGCCGCCGAGCTCCCCGAGGCAATGACCGCCCTGCAGACCGCCATCCAGCCCCGCGAAGTAGCCGAAAGCTCGGAGAGCATCCTCGATCTCCCCGCCAAGACCGACGCCGACTTCATCCGCGGTCTCTACTATCCCGTGATGCCCAACCAGAAGACCACCTACAACTACGGCTCGGGCAAGACCTACGACACCTACAAGGCGGCTACCGCCTTCACTTCGCCCGCCGAGGGCTTCAACATCGCCAAGATCTACACAATCATGAAGATCGGTTCCATCACCGACAAGGACCTGACTGTCGAGATCAAGACCGGCGGCGTTGACGGCAAGACCGTCGGCACCGGCAAATACCACATCTCGTCGGTGTCAAACACCGAGGCTTCGTACCAGATTGTCATCACCCTCGACCGCGCGGTCTACATCCCCGCCGGCCAGGAATTCCACGTGGTGATCACCTATCCTCTCGGCGAGGCATGGCCCACCACCCTCTGCGTCAAAGAGGAATCGGTGGTGACCGAACGCTACCTGGGATGGACCGAAAGCTACGACTGGTTTGACGTCGCTTCGCTCTTCAAGGAGCAGTATGGCTCTCTGGGCTATGTGATGTCGTGTCTCGAGACCGAGACCGGCCACTCGTGGGTCGAACTCGCATCCGACGGCTCGGTGTTCACCATCGACCCCGCGAAGACCGCGACCCTCAAGCTCAATGTGCTCTCCAACGCCGCTCCCCTCGAGTCTGACAACATGGCGATGCTCGTCATCAAGACCAACGACCCCGCGTCACAGATTGTCAATGTCCCCGTCTACCTGAGCAAGAACGGCACTCCCCGCGTCAGCGCCGGTGCCGACAACATCCTCATCGACGAGGGCAATGAGGCACAGGTGACATTCACCGTCACCGAGCCCGACAACGATGATGTGACACTCACTCTCGACGACAACGGCGGCGTGAGCAAGATTGCCGGCGTGACCGGCGGCGAGGCTGTGATTGCCGAGGATGGCGCCAGCGCCACCGTCACCAAGGTCGAGGACGCCCTGCAAGTGCTCGTCACCATCGCTCCCAAGCGCGGCGACATCGGCAACTACAATGTGACCCTGTCGGCAAGCGACGTTCACTATCAGGAAGGTCAGGCGACCACTGTCTACACCGTGGCTCACGTCAATTCGGCACCCGAGGCTGTCGCCTATGCCGACATCCTCATTGACGTCGACGGCGTTTCGCCCATCGTCAACTTCGGCGACTTGTTCACCGATGCCGACGGCGACGACCTCGTCTACACGTTCACAGTCGCCGATGGCAGCGTCATCGAGGCATACGCCACCGCCACTTCGGCGATGTTCGTGGGTCTCAAGCCCGGCGAGAGCACCGTCACCGTCACCGCCACCGACCCCTCGGGCGCCAGCGCCACCAACACCGTCAAGGTTGTTGTCAGCGAGAAGTCGGGAGTCAACGACATCGTTCTCAGCACCGAGGTCAAGGTTTGGCCCAACCCCGTTGTCGACCGTCTCAACATCACCCTGGGCGGCAATGTCGCCACGGCTGAGCTGAGTCTCGTGGCAATGAACGGCGCCGCTGTCTACAGCGAAACAGTGACAAACTGCGGTTCGGCACATCACATCGATGTTGCAAACCTGCCCACCGGCGCCTATGTGCTTCGCATCGTCGCCAACGGTTCGCAGGCGTCGTATGTCATCGTTAAGAACTGATAGGCAAACATATTAGCCAACCCAAAGGGGGCGATACCGCGTGTCGGTGTCGCCCCCTTTTTTGGTTGAAAAATGATAGCCAAACCGTTGAAAATGTGTCTAAATACACGCACTTAACAGTCGTTAACTATATGTGTGAAACTTTTCAATCTTTGTTAACTATGCAATTTATTAAGACTTAAAATTGTTTATATTGTAAGTAAAAGAGGTAACTTTGCCTCGAAATATCAAGCATATTATTTTTATGTCGAATATCCTGACAGATTTAACTGTCCGCCAAGCTGAACGTTACGGTGTTCGCGAGGCATTCAGAACTAAAATAGACGGACGCTGGGAATGCACATCATGGGTGAACTTTGACCAACAAGTCACCGCAGCGGCTTGTGCCCTCGAGATCCTCGGTCTCGAAGAGCAGAAGACCCTCGCTATTTTCTCGGCAAACCGTCCCGAAATCGTCATCACTGATTTCGCTGCGTATGCCAATCGCGGCGTCCCCGTATCAATCTACTCGACCTCGTCGGAAGACCAGGTCGAATACATAGTCAACGACTCGCATTCGTCGATCATTTTTGTCGGCGACCAATGCAACTACGATACAGTCCTCAATGTGCGCTCTCGCTGCAATGGGCTCAAACTCATTGTTGTCTTTGACGAGCATGTCAAGATCGCTCCCGACGTCAAGGGTGTGATGCGCTTCTCGGCTCTGCTCGAGCTCGGTCGCGCTGCGTCAGACAAGTGCCGCCAGGCAGTCGCCGATCGTCGCAGTCGCGCGCTGCCCGAGGACCTCGCCACTCTCATCTACACCTCCGGAACCACGGGCGAGCCCAAGGGCGCGATGCTCACACACTCGTGCTTCAACGCTGCCATGGAGATCCACCACGAGCGTCTCACCACCCTCAGCGACAAGGACGTGTCGATGTGCTTCCTCCCCCTGAGCCACATCTTCGAGAAGGCATGGACCTACTACTGCTTTGACAGCGGCATGGTTGTCGCCATCAACCAGGACACCAAGGCCATCCAGCAGTCGCTCAAGGAGGTCGAACCCAGCTGCATGTGCAGCGTGCCCCGATTCTGGGAGAAAATCTACACCGCCATCACCGAGAAGCTCGCCAACGCCGGAGTCTTCAAGCGCGTACTCTTCAACCGCGCGCTGCGCATCGGCTACCGCCGCAACCTCGTCTACAAGCGCATGGGCAAGAAGGTGCCCGCGCTGCTCGAACTCAAATACCGATTCTATGACAAGAAGGTGTTCGAGCCCATCCGCCGCGTCATCGGCCTCACCAACGGCAGATTCTTCCCCACCGCCGGCGCGCCCCTGTCGCCCACGATTGTAGAGTTTTTCCACTCCATAGGCATCAACCTCATCATTGGCTACGGACTCTCCGAGACCACCGCCACCGTCACCTGCTTCCCCAACACGGGATACATCATCGGATCGGTGGGCACAACCATGCCCCGCGTGCAGGTCAAGCTCGGCGAGGAGAACGAAATCCTTGTCAAGGGACCGACCGTCATGGCAGGCTACTACAACAAGCCCGAGGAGACCGCCGCGGCATTCACCGCCGACGGATGGTTCCGCACCGGCGACGCCGGATATTTTGACAGCGAAGGCGCGTTGGTGCTCACCGACCGCATCAAGGACCTGTTCAAGACTTCCAACGGCAAATACATCGCGCCCCAGGCAATCGAAAGCCGCCTCGGCGAAGACCGATTCATCGAGCAGGTGGCAGTCATCGGCGACCGTCGCAAGTATGTCACTGCTATCATCATCCCCGCGTTCGAGGCACTCAAGGATTACGCCAAGCGCAAGAAAATCAACTATAAGGACAAAAGCGACCTGGTGTCCAATCCCGAAATCAACGAGATGATCGAGGCACGCCTCGACAAGCTGCAGCGCGGATTTGCCGGCTTCGAAAAAGTGAAGAAGTTCACGCTCCTGCCCCAGGAGTTCACCATCGAAAAAGGCGAGCTCACCAACACCCTCAAGCTGCGCCGCCGCGTCATCAACGACCACTACGCCGAAGAAATCGAAGCAATGTACGGCTAACGCCGTCCCCCCCCCGCATACCCTACGCACAGCGCGGACGCGACACATCGCGCCCGCGCTGTGCGTTATCATAATCCCTTGATACTGTGATCAACCCCGCCGCGCACCCACCCGGAAACGCACGCCTATAACGCATTTGTCACATGCACAACGTCTGATTATTTGGTTAAATTACGATAAATGATGTTAAACGGGGGGGGGGTAAAATGCTTAAAACCAATGTAGTACGTGATTTTAACACGAAATTTAAAAATGTAACCGCTGTAACAACTTTGTATGCACTCGCTTTTTGTGCTATATTTGCCACACGAAATTCACAACTCTATACTACAAAGGTCTCAGACCTAAACTGAATAATCTCTACACACACAACTACATAAAACATCTTAATGCAATGAAGGTAAATCATTTGATCCTTACTTTTGCCGCTGCGGCAACGCTTGCGGCATGCTCGTCGGAGAT
>X1_Eurasian_Beaver__coassemble_84_pt1 | contig 14854 bp, 10 predicted proteins | sample X1_Eurasian_Beaver__metabat2_high_PE_005 | metagenome-assembled genome bin X1_Eurasian_Beaver
TCATTGCCGTGTTCCGTGTGCCCGTTCATGAGGCAGCCCCCGCCATCGCCCGCCACGAGCTGGTGTTGGCGCTCGACCGCGTGCAAGATCCCGGCAACCTCGGCACCATCATACGCGTGTGCGATTGGTTTGGCATCAAGAATATCTGGGCGTCCACCGACACTGTCGACGTCTGGAATCCCAAGGTCGTGCAAGCCACCATGGGCTCCGTTGCCCGTGTCAAGGTGTGCTATGTCGACCTGCCAGCTATCCTTGCAGCCGCCGGAGACGTGCCCGTCTATGGCACATTCCTCGACGGTGTGTCGCTCTATGACGCTCCACTCGAAGACCGCGGTGTGATAGTCATGGGCAACGAGGGCAAGGGCGTCAGCGATCAGGTGGCGGCGTGTGTGACGCGTCGTTTGCTGATTCCGCGCTTCCCAGCCGACAGCACCGGCGCCGAATCGCTCAATGTCGCCGTCGCCACGGCAGTCACCGTCTCAGAGTTCAGACGATTGTCCCATATCAAATAAACATCTACCTGAAGAAATATCATGGCAAAGGCTAAGTACAAGACAGCGTGGTTTTGCAACGAATGTGGCGCCGAGTCGCCCAAATGGGCGGGCAAGTGCCCCGAATGCGGCGCGTGGAACACCATGGTCGAGGAGAAGGTGCCGGCGACGACGGCAGCCTCCAAGCGCGGTGCCTCCAATATTGTGGGGCGCTCCGTGCCCACGGCTGTGTCCAACATTGTTGCCAACGAGGAGGCGCGCATCACCATGCCGAGCAAGGAGCTCAACCGCGTGCTCGGAGGCGGACTCGTCCAGGGCTCGATCATCCTCATCGGTGGTGAGCCGGGCATTGGCAAATCGACGCTTGTGCTGCAGAATATCCTTGCCATCAAGTCCAAGACAATATTATATGTGTCGGGCGAAGAGAGCGCCGGGCAAATCAAGATGCGCGCAGACCGCCTGGGACGTGGCAGCGACAACTGCTTCATCGTCTGCGAGACATCGCTCGAGGCAATCATGGACCACATCGACGACATCAACCCCGGCATCCTCATCGTCGACTCGATACAGACCATCGCCACCGACACCCTCGAGTCGTCGGCGGGTTCGGTGAGCCAGGTGCGCGAATGTGCCGCCCAGCTGCTGAAGTACGCCAAGACCAGCGGCACGCCGGTGATACTCATCGGTCACATCAACAAGGAGGGCTCGATTGCCGGTCCCAAGGTGCTCGAGCACATTGTCGACGCCGTGCTTGCCTTTGAGGGCGATTCCAAATTCCTGTATCGAGTCTTGCGCCCCATCAAAAATCGCTTTGGCAGCACCAGCGAACTGGGCATCTACGAGATGTGCCAGCGCGGACTGCGCGAGGTCACCAATCCCTCCGAAATGCTCATGAGCCATGTCACCGACGACCTGTCGGGGGCAGTGGTAGGCGTCACCATCGAGGGCATCCGTCCGTTCATGGTCGAGGTGCAGGCGCTGGTGAGCACCGCCGCCTATGGCACGCCGCAACGCTCGGTGACGGGATTTGACTCCAAGCGCATGAACATGCTGCTTGCCGTGCTGGAGAAACGTGTGGGCTTCAAGCTCGCCGCCAAGGACGTCTTTCTCAACATCACCGGCGGCTTGCGCATCGACGACCCCGCCATCGACCTGGCAGTGATTTGCGCCATCCTCTCGAGCAACGTCGACATGGCTGTGCCCTCTGGCTGGTGCATGACCGGCGAGGTCGGGCTGTCGGGCGAGATACGTCCCGTGACCAAAATCGAGCAGCGCATTATGGAGGCTGAGAAGCTGGGCATGACCGACATCCTCGTGCCGCAGGGTTCGCTCAAGGGTCTCGATACGTCGCGCCTCAATCTGCGTGTCCACCAGGTCGCCAAGGTAGAGGAAGCCTTCAGGGCGCTGTTCGGCAGATGACACGACAATAATTTCAAACGGTATATATATAAAATCAAAGGCAGCGTCTCCTGTGGACGTTGCCTTTGATTTTAAAGACTAAGTAAAGTTTCCAAATCGTTTAACGTAGGGTTGACTTTCAAGATACGTCCGTCGCGACCTATCAAGAGAGACTTGTACCCATTGGCGAGCGCGAAGTCACGGACAATGTTGTCGGACTTTGCATCACGCGCAAAAAATTGCGATTCGGCTTCGAGTTTGTCGATTTTGACTATTTCGTTGAACAGTCCTTTGGAATTGTCAAGATTCACTCCATACAACGACATCTCGTGGTGTCGATTGCCATTCGAGCGATACCACACATCATATTCATGGCAACGTTGTCTCGATACGGCATCAGCTGATGACCAAAATGTCAGCAAAACATAATTCCCGCGGTCGGCGGAGAGTGTCGTGGTCTTTTCAGCATTGCTGAGGTTCAACATAGGCGCGAGGTCACCGACTTGGGTGCCAAAGCGTTGCTCGTTAAAGCCAGAGGTGGAGAACACCATAACAGCCATAAGCGCAATAATCATTAATGATTTCTTCATTGCGTTGCTTTTAAGTTTGCTAATAAGACTCAAGATTCGCCACAAGGCGTGGTCTTGAATCCTGCCGATTTTCGGCGAGGACGCCAACTCTATGGCGTCGGGATGAGAAACGTGGCGCAACGAAATTGAGGAAAGAAAAAGCAGAAATTTCTCTGTCAAAAAATTCCGTTTTGCTCCGTTTTTCGTTACAAAGTTACTATTTCAAACGCTGAAAGCCAAATTTTTGTTCATCGCACCCCCCTGATTTCCACTCACGATGGCGCGAAACCCCACTGATAGCAAGAGTTAAAGGCTTTAGTTAAATTTACTTAATTGACGAAATCGTTACTCGATTTGACACAAAATTTCTAACTTTTTCAGAGTGAATACTTTGCTTCGACGAGGGTCTGCATGTTGTCATAGAAATCGGGTGTCAGCAACCGTGACAGCGGTGTGTCGGGATGGTTTTTGAGGTAGGATTTCACGATTTCGAGTCCTGTGACGCGGGCAGCGCGTGCCGGTGCGTCGGGGCTCAGCGGGGTGGAGTAGGGACGCAGCGCAAACAGACCTTCGATGGTGGCGTCGTTGGTCGAGTAGAGCATGGCGCCGTTGTCGCGCGACAGACAGTTCCACACGTATGCGCGGTTATTCATGATGTCGGCATATTGCTCCTCGTCAAATCCCGCGGCAGCGGCATCGGTGGCGTCGGGTACAAGCACCGACTTGAGATAGGTGAGCGCGCCCTCATAGAGCAGTCGCGAGACCACCGACGGCACCACCGGCTCGTAGGGGTGGCTGGTGGCGAGCATTGCCTCGGTGATGTCGTATGGCATCTTGTCGGCGACTTTGGTGGCGCGCAGATATTCGGGCCATCCTTCGTATGCTTCGTGGTTGGCGCCGAGGTAGTGGTTGAGGGCGACAAACAGCACCGTGTCGTTTACGACAATCGAGCGCTTGGAGCCCCATGTCACTGCCGCTATCTGCTTGACTTTGATGTCGATGCCCTTGTCGCGCGCGTTGTCGAGCACAGTGCCGAGCATTTCGCCCTCGGCATTGAGATTGGGAAATGCCGAGTCTACTGGCGCCGAGAATGCCGTGACAACGGACGACTGCGACAATGCCATCAGCATCGAGTCGGTGACATCGCCCAAGCCTTCGACCTGGAACAGTGCGGTGAGGTCGGCGGCATAGTCGCGACGTATGTCGGCGCGGGCGGCGGAGTCGAGAGAGGTGTAGTCGGCGAGTACGCGGTCGAGGCGCGCGATTTCGAGCGACGGCGGGGTGGGGGCGCTGTCTCGCGAGCACGCCCAGAGCAGTGTCGCGGCGATGATGCAGAGTGCAATTTTGATGCGGTTCATGTGTCCAAACGTTATTGTTCTTGCAAATATAACGCAATTTTCGTACTTTTGCAATTATTATAACGTAGCGTGTCAGGATACCCCATGCCCGGCACGCCTATTCACGTCATCTAATGGAAGAAAATCATCCCCAACGATACCGGCGCCCGAGCGAGGGACCCAAGCGGTTGGCAGTGATCGGCGCCACCGGCTCGATCGGCACCCAGACCCTCGACATCGTGGAGTCGCACCCCGAGCGCTATGCCGTGTCGGTGCTCACCGCCGGGTCGCGCGTAGAGAAACTCATCGAAGAGTGTCGCAAATTCCGCCCCGCGTTGGCGGTCATTGCCGACACCACAAAATACAAGCAGTTGCGCGACGAGCTGTCGCCGCTGGGCATCGAGACCGCGTCGGGTGCCGACGCGCTTGCCGATGCCATGGACCGCGAAGACTTTGACACCGTTGTCACCGCAACAGTGGGATACAGCGGACTGCAGCCCACCATCCGCGCCATCGACGCTGGCAAGGACATCGCCCTTGCCAACAAGGAGACGCTGGTTGTTGCCGGCGACATTATCAACGAGCGTCTGCGCCACTCGACATCGCGAATGTTTCCCGTCGACAGCGAGCACTCTGCCATCGCGCAGTGTCTGGCTGGCGAAGACCGCAATTCGGTGAGACGTCTCATCATCACTGCCTCGGGCGGTCCGTTCCGCAAGTGGCGCGCCGACCGACTGATGTCGGCGACACCCGGCGATGCGCTCAAGCATCCCAACTGGTCGATGGGCGCCAAAATCACCATCGACTCGGCAACGATGATGAACAAGGCGTTTGAAATCATCGAGGCTCGCTATCTCTTTGACATCCCCGGCGACCGCATCAAGGCGCTTGTGCATCCGCAGAGCATCGTCCACTCGATGGTGGAGTTTGTCGACGGAGCCATCAAGGCGCAGCTCGGCGTTCCCGACATGAAGCTGCCCATCGCCTACGCCCTGGGCGAGCACTCGCGACTGGCAGATGTGTCGCGCCCGCTCACCCTCGACGACATCAGTTCGTTGACATTCGAGCGCCCCAACGCCGCCAAGTTCCCGTGCCTGGGTCTGGCGGAATACGCCCTGTCGCGCGGAGGAAACACTGCCTGCGTCATCAACGCCGCCAACGAGATTGCCGTCGCCGCATTCCTCGACTCGAAGATTCCGTTCCCCTTCATCTACAACGTCATCGAGAATACGATTGCAGAGGTCGAACACATCGAGTCGCCATCGCTCGACGACTTGGTGGCAACCAACGCCGAGGCACGCGCGCGTGCCGCCGAGATTGTGGCGAAAATCTGAACGAACAATACGAAACAGCAACATAATTTTTTTAAAACAACACGAATATCAACCAGACCGGAGCGCGGCAAATGACGCCGGCTCTTAGATCTCACGAAATTTATGGAAATAATCTTGACCAAAGCCGCCCAACTTATTCTGGCATTCGTCATCCTGGTAACCATCCACGAGTTTGGCCACTATCTGTTTGCACGCATCTTCGGAATGCGTGTCGACCGATTCTACCTGTTCTTCAACCCGTGGTTCTCCATCCTCAAATACGACCCCCGCGAAGGTACGCTCCAGCTCATCGGCTGGACCAAGAACGTGAAAAAACAAGAGGGCGACGAGACGGTCGACGTCGAGGAGTCACACGCTCTCGCCACATTCCGCGTAGGCAAGAAACATCCTGCCAAGCCCGGCGAGAAACCGTCGTGGCGCGACACGCTATACGGCCTTGGATGGCTGCCACTCGGCGGCTATTGCTCAATCGCCGGCATGATTGACGAGACTTCCGACAAGGACAAACTCGCCGCCGAACCCCAGCCCTGGGAATTCCGCGCCAAGAAGCCTTGGCCGCGTCTCATCGTGATGCTTGGCGGCGTGATTTTCAACTTCATACTCGCCATCGCCATCTACGTCGGCGTGCTCTGGTATTGGGGCGATGACGTCGCCGACTACCGCTCGGTAGACCGCGGCATGGCATACTCTGAGGAGATGAAGTCTGCCGGATTCCGCGACCATGACATTCTGCTCGACATCAACGGACGTCCCGCCGACGGCACCGACGACAATATGCTCTATAACCTCACCGCCGACGGCGCGCGCGTCAATGTGTTGCGCGACGGCGACACAGTGGCGATTACGATCCCCGCCGGATTCCAGAAGAAAATCGCCGACAAGGACAAGACATACCGACTGATGGAATTTCTCGTGCCCGCCTACGTTGGCAAGGTTGTGTCGGGCGAAGGCGCCGCCCATGCCGGGCTGCAGGAAGGAGACCTCATTGTCGGCATTGCCGGCGACAGCATCCCCTCCAATCTCGAGGTGACTCGCACCCTCGCCAACCACAAGAACGAGACCATCGACTTTGACATCGAGCGCGACGGACAACGCCTGACTGTGCCCGTCAAGGTCAACGAGAACGGCAAAATCGGCATCCAGTTCCGCTCGCCACTCGAGCTCTATCCCCTGCGCCACGTCGACTACGGCTTTTTCCAGGCAGTGCCCGGCGGCATCAGTCGCGGTGTCGACAAACTCGTGGTCTATGTGTCGTCGCTCAAGATGCTCTTCTCCAAGGAGGGCGCCCAGAGCGTAGGCGGATTTGCCGCCATCGGCGACCTCTATCCCGACCAGTGGAACTGGCAACAGTTCTGGTTGCTCACCGCCTTCATCTCGGTGATTCTCGCCGTGATGAACATCCTGCCCATCCCGGCTCTCGACGGTGGTCACGCGCTGTTCACCGTCTATGAGATTGTGACGCGCCGCAAGCCGTCAGAGCAATTCCTCGAGCGCGCCCAGATGGTGGGCATGGCGCTGCTGTTCCTGTTGCTCATATACGCCAACGCCAACGACATCTACCGATTCTTCATCAAGTAACAGGCAAATTTTTCTCCCAACGATCACAACCAACATTCACCGATGACAACATACAAGACTCTCACACTCAAGCGCGGCAAGGAGGATTCCCTCGACCGCTTCCACCCATGGGTGTTCTCGGGCGCCCTCGCCCAGCCCCTCCCCGAGCTGGAGGAAGGCGAGGTGGTGCGTGTCAACACCAGCGACGGCCGTCTCATCGGCGTCGGCCACTATCAGATAGGTTCCATCGCCGTGCGCATGCTCGACTTTGGCGACACCGTCATCGACCGCGAATTTTTCAAGTCGCGTCTCGCCCAGGCATTGCAGTTGCGCCGTGCCCTCGGGCTCGAGCGTCCCGACAACACCGCCTTCCGCCTCGTCCATGGTGAGGGTGACTTCCTGTCGGGGCTCATCGTCGACGTCTACGGACCCACTGCCGTCGTGCAGGCACATTCGCCGGGCATGCACTATCACCGCGACGTCATCGCCCAGTGTCTCGTCGAACTCGACGGCGACATCCACAACGTCTACTACAAGAGCGAGACCACGCTGCCCTACAAGGCGCGCCTCGACCCCGTCAACCAGTATATCCTCGGCGACTATGCCGGCGATGTCGCCATCGAGAACGGACTCAAGTTTCATGTCGACTGGCTCAAGGGTCAGAAGACCGGATTCTTTGTCGACCAGCGCGACAACCGCACTCTCGTCGAGAAATTCTCGCGCGGACGCCGCGTGCTCAATATGTTCTGCTACACCGGCGGATTCTCGGTTTATGCCCTGCGTGGCGAAGCTCTCAGCGTCGATTCGGTCGACTCGTCTGCCAAGGCAGTGACCCTCACCGACGCCAATGTCTCCCTCAACTTCGGCGACACCGCGCCCCATCACTCGCATGCCGAGGATGCCTTCAAGTATCTCGACTCGATGGAGACCGGTGCCCACGACCTCATCATTCTCGACCCGCCGGCATTTGCCAAGCACCGCAGCGCGCTGCACAACGCCCTGCGCGGCTACCAGCGTCTCAACGCCAAGGCATTCGAGAAAATTGCCCCCGGCGGCATCCTCTTCACCTTCTCGTGTTCCCAGGCTGTCAGCCGCGAGCAGTTCCGCCTCGCCGTATTCTCGGCTGCCGCGCAGTCGCGCCGCCGAGTGCGCATCCTGCACCAGCTGAGCCAGCCCGCCGACCACCCCATCAACATCTATCATCCCGAGGGCGAATACCTCAAAGGGCTGATACTGTATGTCGAATAAAATTGCATCAACCCAAAACCTAATCCCCCACAAACTACTATAATGAACATCTTCTCAAAATCGGCGCTGGCAGCCGCCATCGCCCTGTCAATAACTTCAAACGCTATGGCAGCAGACAACAAATTTGACTGGCACGTAGACCGTTTTGCCGACATCGAAGTGCTGCGCTATCAAGTGCCCGGCTTCGAACAACTTTCGCTCAACCAGAAGCTTCTCGTCTACTATCTGACGCAGGCAGCAGAGTGGGGACGCGACATACTCTGGGACCAGAACTGTGAGGTCAACCTCGCCCTGCGTCCCGTGCTCGAGAAAATCTACACCACCTATGACGGCGACCGCGAAGACCCACAGTTCAAGGCTTTCGAGACATACGTCAAGCAGGTGTGGTTTGGCAACGGAATCCATCACCACTATTCTACCGACAAGTTCCGTCCGCAGTTCACCCGCACATTCTTCAACCAACAATATACCCGCGCATTGCCCGGCGACAACCGCGTCGATTACTTTGCCGAGGTGATTTTCGGCCCTGGCTACGGCAAGCGCGTCAACCAGGCAGATGGCGAAGACCTCATCCAGACCTCAGCCAACAACCTCTATAGCCACGACCTCACCCAGAAGGAAGTCGAGGACTACTACAATGCCATCAAGGATCCCAACGACCCCACGCCCATCTCTTTTGGCCTCAACACCCGCGTGAAAAAAGTTGACGGCAAGGTCGTCGAAGAACCTTACAAGCTCGGCGGACTCTACTCGGCAGCCATCGAGAAAATCATCGAGAACCTCACCGAGGCAGCCAAGTATGCCGAGAGCGACGCGCAGCGCGACGTCATCAACACCCTCATCGAGTTCTACAAGACCGGCGACCTCAAGACATTCGACGAATACTCGATCAAGTGGACCGAGGACACCGCGTCGCAGGTCGACTTCATCAACGGTTTCATCGAAAGCTATGGCGACCCACTGGGCATGACCGGCTCGTGGGAATCGATCGTCAACTTCAAAAACAACGAGGCGTCGCACCGCACCGAGGTCATCAGCGAAAACGCCCAGTGGTTTGAGGACCATTCGCCCGTTGACGCCAAATACAAGAAGGACAAGGTGAAGGGTGTGTCTGCCAAGGTGATCAACGCCGCCATCCTCGCCGGCGACTCATATCCCTCGACACCCATCGGCATCAACCTGCCCAACGCCAACTGGATTCGCGCCGCACACGGCTCGAAGTCGGTGACCATCGAGAACATCACCCAGGCATACGACGAGGCTTCGCACGGCAACGGATTCAACGAGGAATTTGTCATCGACCAGCCCACACGCGAGCTCATGGACAAGTACCTCTTCATCACCGACAACCTCCACACCGACCTCCACGAGTGTCTGGGCCACGGCTCGGGCAAGCTCGCCGATGGTGTTGACCCCGACGCCCTCAAGGAGCACGGTTCGACTCTCGAGGAGACCCGCGCCGACCTCTTTGCCCTCTACTATCTCGCTGATCCCAAACTCATCGAAATCGGCATCCTCGACAACCCCGAAGCCTACAAAGCCGAATACTACAAGTATATGCTCAACGGCATGATGACCCAGCTGATGCGCATCGAGCCGGGCAAGGACATCGAAGAAGCGCACATGCGCAACCGCAAGCTTATCGCCGAGTGGGTCTATGAACACGGCAAAAAGGACAAGGTGGTCGAACTCGTCAAGCGCGACGGCAAAACCTACATCCGCATCAACGACTACACCAAGCTGCGCAAGCTCTTCGGCGAACTCCTCAAGGAAATCCAGCGCATCAAGAGCGAAGGCGACTATGCCGCCGGCCGCGACCTTGTCAACAAATACGCTGTGAAGGTTGACCCCAAACTCCACAAGGAAGTGCTCGACCGCTATTCGCATCTCAACATTGCTCCCTACAAGGGCTTTGTCAACCCCGTCTACACCATCGTGCGTGACGCCGACGGCAATGTCACCGACGTCACCGTCACCTACAATGAGGGCTATGTTGACCAGATGCTGCGCTACAGCCGCGACTATTCGCCCCTGACCAAGTAGTGGCAAGATAGCAGTCAAGGCTATCGTCCGACATACGCCGCTTCCACATCCGTGGAGGCGGTTTTTTTTGTGCCATGCGGTGTGCCAGTCGGGATGCTGCGCGTATCTTTACTAATTATTGAGATAAAAATAAAAATATTTAGATAAGAATTTGTAAATAATAAATATAATTACTAATTTTGCCTTCGACCTTCTCACCCATTGGGAGATACCAGAATTGTCTAATCCACAAATAATAAACCAAAACCCTGAAACACAATGTCAAAGGAGAATATCTATGGCTCATGGAAGCCCGAAGTCGTCAAGCACTTCAAAAGTTGGCAATACCGCACGATCATCGTCACGATGATTGGATATGCCATATTCTATTTCGTTCGCAAGAATTTTTCGATAGCAATGCCGGGACTCACGGCTGAGTATGGCATCACCAACAAAAGCTTCGGATGGATCATCTTTGCCGGCTCGTTGGTATACGGCTTCTCACGATTCATCAACGGATATGTAGTGGACCGCATCAAAGGTCGCATTGTCATGGCGTTGGGACTGTTGCTCTGCGCGTTCTCCAACTTTGCATTTGGCTTCGGAGCCAACCTCAGCACTTGGATTACCGGTGTTGAGAACACGCCCGACATGGTCAACTGCCTGATTCTTTTCATGGGTATCACCATCATCATCAACCAATATTTCCAGGGCATGGGATATCCTCCCTGCGCGCGCATTCTGCCCCACTGGATTCACCCCTCTGAGTTGGCGACCAAGATGTCTGTATGGAACTGCTCGCACTCCATCGGCGCGGCTCTTGCCGTGGTGGTTTGCGGCTACATCATGGGCACTCTGGGCACCAACATGAGTGCCAATGTCGAGACAGTGCAGCGCATCACCGAGAACCTCACCAACAACGGTGTCTCTGACGCCGCTGCACAAGCGTTGATCTATGCTGAGCATATCGGCGCATGGAAATGGTGCTTCTGGATTCCGGCTTGCATCGCCGTAGCCGGTGCCATCATCATCTTCATAGGTCTGCGCGACGACCCCAAGGAGGCAGGACTCCCCGAGCTTCCCGACACCGGTCTGGGCAACTATAACGCCACCACCGACCCCAAGGCTCGCAAGAAATTCGAGATGGAGATGGTGTGGAAAAACCGTTGGGTGTGGACATTCTGTATCGCCAACTTGTTTGTCTACATCGTGCGCATGGGCATCCTCGACTGGGGACCCAAGTTCTTGACCGAGAGTCGCGGACTCTCCATCAAGGACGCCGGATGGACTGTGGCTGCGTTTGAAATCGCCGGTGTCGTGGGCACACTCTTCGCCGGCTGGGCCACCGACCACTTCTTCAAAGGCAAAGGACACCGCATGTGTGTTGTGTGCATGCTCGGTGCCACCATATTCATGACCATCTTCCGTTTCTTGCCCGATTCTGCCGGCTTGACCCTCACCGCCATCGTGCTCATCGGCGCCGGATTCTTCATCTATGGCCCGCAGGCATTGATAGGCATTGAGCTTGGCAACCAAGCCACTAAAGAGGCATCGGCACGTGCCAACGGCATCGCCGGCATCCTCGGTTACCTGGGCTCGGGACTTTCGGGACTTCTGGTGGGTTATGTCGCAGACTGGTTTGGTTGGACCGCAGTTTTTGAAACCATCATTGTCGTTGCCATCATCGGCATGTTTGTCCTCATCTCCATGTGGAAAGCACCGCGCGACGGCTACGAAAGAGCATCGAAAATCAAGTACGACGAGAACAAATAAAATGCCCGTCTCACAATTCCCAAAACTCTTGACAAATGGAAAAATTTGACAAATACATGTCTCCGATGTCGCATGAGGAGCTGATGCTTGCCTGCTCAAAGATCAAGCATGTAGCCCTCGACATGGATGGCACCATATATCTGGGCTCGCGGCTCTTCCCGTTCACCCACCGATTCCTGCAAACCCTCACTGACCACGGCATCGGCTACTCGTTCCTGACCAACAACCCCACGCGCAGCCTTGCCGACTACATCCGCAAACTCGAGAAGCTCGGCATCCCCGCCACAGACGAGGAAGTCTACACCACAGCCGTAGCTGCCATCGAGTACATCAAGGCAAAGATGCCCCAGGCACACCGCCTCTACATCGTTGGTACCCCGAGCATGGTCAAGGAATTTGAAGAAGCCGGTTTTGAGGTTGCGCCCGTCGAGACCAACCGCCTGCCCGACGCGCTGGTAGTCGCGTTCGACACCACGCTCACCTATGAGAAACTGTGCCACGCCTCGTGGCTCGCCTCACAGGGTGTGCCCTACATCGCCACCAACCCCGACCGCGTGTGTCCCACCGACCAACCAACGGTGCTTGTCGACTGCGGTTCTCTGTGCACGTGCATCGAACACGCCACCGGTCGTGTCCCCGACATCGTCATTGGCAAGCCCAACCCCGACATGCTCACCGGCATCTGTCGCCGCTACAACCTCGCGCCCGACGAGATAGCAATGTGTGGCGATCGCATCTACACCGACGTCGCCACCGCCCGCAACGCCGGCGCCCTTGGCGTCCTCGTGCTGTCCGGCGAGACCACTCTCGAGACTGCCATCAACTCCGACCCGCAGCCTCCCATCACCGCCCTCAACATCGAGGTCTTCGGTCAGCTCCTGCTCCGCAGCCGCGGTGAGTAGCCCCTCCTCCCAACAGCAGACCCATTAGCATACTATTAATATTAATTAGCAGCCCTCATGCGAGACGCACGAGGGCTGCTGGTTGATTATTTCAAGGCACACGGTAGAACGCTTGATGGGCATAATTAACCGAATTGGTCTATCTCTAAAGCGCTCACGTGCTCTGCGCAGACGCGAGTCGCGGCGTTCATGCGCTTCCACTCGTCGCCGTACTGCCGCGAGAGCCATCCTTGCGACTCGCTGTCCATGAGTGCGGCGGCTTTGGCGCAAGTGGCGTCGAAGTCCTTGCCGAGCACGCCCTCCAGACCGAGGTGACCGACAGCCTCGTGGATGATTGTGCGCTCCATGTCGGCGGCGGATGTGTGCAGTGCTGGGTTGACGCGTATCGTTCCGTCGGTGCGGTTGACCTCGCCGAGCGCATCGAGCGAGTAGTCGCAAACAACCCTCACGCCGTATCGCCGCGCAATCTGTGCCGCGGCACGCTCCATGACGGCGGCGCGGTCGCCACCGCCGCGAGTGGCATCGACGCTGCGGCGGTTGAAGGCGTCGGCGGCAGGCATTCTGTTTTCGTTGGCCATTCTTTCTCTTTTCAACTCAGCGTTTAGACGCTTTGCCTCTTCTTCATATTTCCCAGAGCCATGATACATGTCTGGTTTTGCCAACTTGCCAATGTCTCCCGTCAACAAATAGTCATGCATACCAATGGCAATCGCCATTTGTCTCTCATAATTTGCAACGTTCTCGGGAAAGAAAACATATTCCAGATAGTCAACGTTTCTATCGGGTTTAAACCTTGGTTGCTTCTTGCCTGGCAATTTCAGCTTTATAACAAATCCATAATTGTTGGTGGAATGTTCCTTACTCTCAAAATTTTTAGCCGTTCCATAGTGGTCTGCTATTCTAAACGACACATTACCATCCAGGACTGAATATGAATGACTCTCGAAATTTTCACTGCTATAACCCAGCGCTTTGGCAAGTTTGAAAAGAATTTCATGAGGACCAAAAATGTTATTTATCGTTAATTCCCCAATCATCTTCTCAATATTTTTTGCGTATTGATGATTATTGCCTAATTTTGCGTCGAAATTGGCCGAGGGCGCATCTGCTACGGCGATGGGCTGCCTAAGCTCGGAAGCTTCACGATTTGTGGAGCTTTCGTTATTTTTGGTCACTACCACTGCTGGCAAGCCTTTAGTTCCAGAGTTTTGTTCGTTTGCGATTTCTACTTTGTAGCCTTCGCCAAGTTCACTCTCTACCCACTCCTTCAATTCTGAGGTTGTAAAGAAACGCTGATATGACGCAATCCTGCCATTGCGCTTTACGAGAATTTCGTGCGGACTGTCAAGTTCGATTTTATCCTTGATATATTTTTCCTCGCCTACCTTTCTCGTGTTGATGAACATCTTGCCTCCGGTTTTCATCGCCGTAGCCATATTGTGCAATACGCCTGCGCGCCAGTCGTCGGGAATGACGTTCAACACGGCATTGCTGATTATGAAGTCGTACTTCTTGCCAATCTTGTCATAGCTGTCGTATGTCGCGGGATTGTTTGCCTTGCGTTCCTCGCTCTGGTAGGGCTCGACATCTTCGATATTGAAACCGCGCTTGCGCAAATCGGCAGTACCGTAACCCATACCGCTTGAAGCGTCAAGGACAGAAACACCCTTGCCGAGTTTTCGCTCAATCCAGTCCCCCAATTTGTTGTATGTTTTGCGAGTTCCTTCGACCTGTGTCGAATGCTTGCCGCTGTCGGTAGTCGTACCGTCAAGCCAGTTGGGATAATCTCGCTCTATCTCGCTGGAGGTTCTGCGCAGCCTTGTGTCAACATCGCTGCTCGCAGCATCCATCTCGGCGTCACTGGGTAGCGTTGTCTTGCCGTGACCGAACACCTTGTTGGTGTCGAGTGAGAAGCGCGAGTGCTCGATGGCAAACAGCGCGCCTCCTCGGCGGACTTCAATCCCAGCACGCTCTGCATGAACTTCGCTATGGGGAGCTTGGCGTCGACGGCGTTGCGAGCCACCCTTGCGACTCGCTGTCCATTAGGGCGGCGGCTTTGGCGCATGTGGCGTCGAAGTCTTTGCCGAGCACGCCCTCCAGACCGAGGTGACCTACAGCCTCGTGGATGATTGTGCGCTCCATGTCGGCACCGGATCCGCACAAGATGTGTAAGTGGGGGGATATTCCGAGGAAAAATGCGGCTCTTTGGAGAAAAATGATTAT
>X1_Eurasian_Beaver__coassemble_85_pt1 | contig 14827 bp, 8 predicted proteins | sample X1_Eurasian_Beaver__metabat2_high_PE_005 | metagenome-assembled genome bin X1_Eurasian_Beaver
AATTTCACAGCACAAAGTAAGTTATGAATTATTGCAACCTTATTACACGCCAATAAAATGTTTACTAAATAAAATCCTCGCGATTTTAACAAAACAAGCGCCGCCGCCCTCGTGATGAGGACTGCGGCGCGTATCACTGATGTTGTATTGTCAGCGTTTCAATCAGATGCCGAGGTCTGCCTTGATGGCGTCAACCTTCTTGATGGCGTCGTTGTTGGCACGATCATAGTCGTCGGCATTTGCGAGAGTGTCGCGAACTTCGATGTAGTACTTGATCTTGGGCTCTGTTCCCGAGGGACGAACCGAAACCTTGGTGCCGTCTTCGGTGAAGTACTGCAGCACGTTGGAAGTTGCGGGGAAGTCCATCTTCTCAACCTTGCCGGTCTTGAGGTCTGTGACGTTGAGGTCGGCATAGTCCTTGATTTTGACAACGGGGCTGCCGGCGATGGTCTTGGGAGGATTGGTGCGGTAGTTGACCATCATCTGACGGATTTCGTCGGCACCGGTCTTTCCGGGACGAACCACCGAGATGCCTTCTTCGCGCGAGTAGCCGTTCTTGACATAGATGTCCTTGAGCATGTCCATGTAGGTCATGCCACGGTCGCGTGCCCAAGCGGCGATTTCAGCCATCAGCGAGATCGCAGATACAGAGTCTTTGTCGCGGGCGAAGTCTTCGGCGAGGAATCCGTAGCTTTCTTCACCACCGCCCAGGTAGCGGTCGTGTCCCTCGTGCTGGCGGATGACATCGGCAATCCATTTGAAGCCGGTGTATGAGTCATACATGGTGACACCCATGTTGTCGGCGATAGCCTTGATGGTTTCGGTGGTCACGATGGTCTTGACAATGTATTCGTTGCCTTTGAGGAGACCGAGTTCGCGGTTGCGCACCATGATGTAGTTGAGCAGAATCATGACAATCTGGTTGCCGTTGATGAGCTCGTATTCGCCACGCGAGTTGCGGGCGACACAGCCGATGCGGTCGGCGTCGGGGTCAGAAGCAAAGATGACATCGGCGTCGGTAGCGCGAGCGCGGGCGATAGCCATCTCCATTGCCGAGGGAACCTCGGGGTTGGGCGAAACAACTGTGGGGAAGTCTCCAGATGGGATTTCCTGCTCGGGAACGCGGATGATATTGGTGAATCCGTAGTTCTTTAGCGAAGCGGGCACCATCTTGACGCCGGTGCCGTGGATGGGGGTGTAGACAATCTTGAGGTCGGCGTGACGCTTGATGACTTCGGGGTCGAGCGACAGAGTCTTGACAGCGGCGAGGAACGCGTTGTCCATGTCTTCGCCGATGATTTCGATGAGGTCGGGGTTGCCCTTGAACTTGATGTCGCGAACGTCGGTGATGCGGTTCACGTTGTCGATGATGTTGACATCGTGGGGAGCGAGCACCTGGGCGCCGTCAGCCCAGTAGGCTTTGTATCCGTTGTATTCCTTGGGGTTGTGAGATGCGGTGATGTTCACGCCGCTCTGGCAACCGAGGTGACGGATGGCGAATGAAAGTTCGGGAGTGGGACGGAAATCTTCGAAGAGATATACCTTGATGCCGTTTGCCGAGAAGATGTCGGCGACAACTTCAGCGAATTTGCGCGAGTTGTTGCGGACGTCGTGACCCACCACAACGCTGATTTGGGGAAGGTCGGCGAAAGCTTCGCGCAGGTAGTTGGCGAGACCCTGTGTGGCGGCGCCAACTGTGTAGATGTTCATGCGGTTTGAACCGGCGCCCATGATTCCGCGGAGTCCGCCTGTTCCGAATTCGAGGTCCTTGTAGAAAGATTCGATGAGCTCGGTGGGGTCTTCGTTCTGGAGCATGCGCTCAACTTCGAGTCTTGTTTCTTGGTCGTAGCCGTCGGTGAGCCATTGCTGGGCCTTGGCGGTCACTTGTTTGATGAGTTCGTTGTTGTCCATGAGGAATTTAAATATCTAATTAGAGTTTGTCTTGTTCAATGTGTCAATATCAGATAGACGCAAAGTTTATATTTAATATATAACGAGCAAGTATGGCTCAATGTTTGGTGTCAAAGAGTATCAAAGAAGCGCATGGCGACTTCGTACAGCACATGATAGAAGGCAATGACGGGAACGACAAAGAGCAACGAGTCTATTCGGTCGAGGATGCCGCCGTGTCCGGGAATGAGATTTCCCGAATCCTTGACGCCGGCTGAGCGTTTGAGCAGTGATTCGAAGAGGTCGCCCCATGTCGAAAATACGCTGATGCCGATTGCCATGAGCATGGGAGCGATGGGGTTGACGTGTGCCACCAGCGAGTAGACGACGGCGGCGATGATGCAGAACACCACGCCTCCCACAAAGCCTTCCCACGATTTCTTGGGCGAAAGGCGGGGGCACATCTTGTTCTTGCCGATGAGCGAGCCAACGCAGAAGGCGCCGGTGTCATTGAGCCAGATGAGGATAAACATCGACAGCACGAGAATGCGGCCGGCTTGGCTCACGGGATTCATCCAAGTGAGAATCGCGAGACTCAGCGGGATGTAGATCCAGCCCAGTATAGATGAGGCGAGATTGGCAAAGGCGCCTTGGGTCGTATCAAAGAGAGTCTGCACAAATCTGACGATGAGGTAGCAGATGACGAGCATCGTGCACACCTCGCTGTATGCGGGAAACGCCGCCACAGCCCACATGGCAACAGCGCCGGCGAGGTCGCAAGCCTTAAGCGAACGGGGCGTGACATATCCCTGTCGAGCTTCAACAAGATGCTGATATTCAATGATGCCGGCAATGGTCAAGACTGCCGTTAGTGCCGAAAACCAATATCCTCCCGCGAGGCATGCGGCAACGATGACGGCAACATAAACGATGCCCGACATCGAGCGTTTCAAGAGATTCTTCATTGGGATGTGTGCGTAGTAATATTCAAATAATATGCGAATTTAGTCAAATTTTGGCAATTAACCTACTTTTTAATTGAAAATTTAATACGTTGGCCGCTGGTTGTCAACGCCACATATACCCCCGGTGACGCGGCATCGGTCATGTCTATTGTCAATGAGTCGCCCATTGTGGATGCGCGGCGCACAAGACGTCCGCTCATGTCGTAGATGCTGGCGCCAATTCCTTTGCCAGCGCCGTCGGTGCTGATGAAAGTCAATGTGCTGCCAGTCTGGATGATAGTCAACGGCATAGTATCGACGCGGATGTCCCCTACCCCTGCAGACTCGGCGATCTTGCGCAGTCCGGCATAGACGTCAAATCGTCCGGATGAGCCCCACTGCGCAGGGTTTGAACAGGTCGAAATTCCGTCGTTGTTGGATGTTTCCCGCAGCAGTTTCTTGATATCAGTCACCTTGAGTGTCGGGTCAGCCTCGAGCCACAAGGCTATGCCGCCCGCGACGATTGGGCACGACATCGATGTTCCCTGCTTGTCAGCCCAATAGTTGGGTCTGTCGGTGCCGGGGGTATTGAACCGGGCGCACAGGTCTCCGTCTCCCACACTGTCAGCCTCGACCCAATATCGCGAGACTGAAGAAGTGATGCGCGAACCGGGACCGCTGATATCGGGGAGTTGTCGCCCGTCGAGCAAGGTTCCGTAGCTCGAAAAATAGCATATTTCATTGTCGACCAGTCCCCACGAAGCGTAGTCGTAGGTTTTCCCGTCGAGATACATTGTGGCTGTGCGCGTCGTGTAGGCGCCAACGGCTATCACATTGTTTCCGCACGCCAAGTCGCTGATCGACAGCGAGCTGTCCCCTTCGCTCCAACCCTTTCGGTTTCTCGCCGAGAATACATTGGGCGACTCGTTGGTCATCTGGATTGTCGTACCTGGCTCAGCGGTAACTATAATCGCCGGCACGAGATTTCCATCGGAGTTGGTCCCGGTGTTGAGTGTCATGTCAAAATACATCAGCGCGCCATATCGCGATTTGGGAACATTGTAGCCCGTAGCGACATAAATATAGCTGTCTTGATACGCCTTGTCAAACATGACGTCTGTGATGTAGCCTTCTTCAGCTATCGAGCTGTTTGCTATGCACACGGCGTCGGCGGTGAGTTTGTCGATGCTGTAGCTGTAGGCAATTTCATCGGTCGACATATTGTAGACCACCATTTGCAGATCAAACGGCTTGGCATCAGACGACCAGATGGAGACGTATCCACTACCGTTGTATGTTGGTGTCATCCAGAGGAATGTGCGCGCCGCATTGTCATCGTCGGTGAGTTCCTTGACGACAGACACGTGGTTGTGCCCATCGTTTCCGGCAGCAAGACACACGATGGCGTCCTCGCCGATATTGTCAAGAAATTCGCCAAATTCGTCTGTGCCGTCATGTGGACCAATCAAGCTGCCGAGCGACAGGTTTATAACCGCTGGCTTACCCTCAGACTTGGCGTATGATGCGACTTTGTCAACACCGGCAAGGATATTGGCGTCGTACAGTTTGCCCACTGCCGCCGCGATATCGGCGTCAGTGGCTATGCCATAAAAGGGGCATTTGACATCACTGCCTGTATTGATTTTCCCTGTGGATGTGTCAGCCCAGATGCCACCTGCGCCATTGAATGAGCCCGCCATGCATCCCAGTACATGGGTGGCGTGGCTTTCTGTCAAAGTATCGGTGGTGAATTTGGCTATCTGGTCTGCTCCGGCATATTCGGTGCATGTGCCATCGTCGCCAAGAAATGTCCATATTCGCTGGATGCGACATTCGCCTGTTTCTTGATTGAGGAAGTTGACGTGACCGGCATCAAGACCAATATCGAACAGCCCCGTGACAACACCTTTGCCAGTATACGGACGGCTGAGGCCGATGCCTGACTGACTTTTGTCGGCGCCCACCGATGGTCTCGCGCTGTCGAGCAATGGTTTGACTTCACGAGACAGCGATATGCGTCTGACCTCCTGACATTTCGCGAGATTTTGCAATCCGCTCTGCGATGCCGACACCACGCTGATGTTGCCGCGTGTAGCAATGACAGTGACACCGGGAATGCCGTCGAGACTACCATCAGCCGAAACAATCGCCGAGACACGCGAATCGGCAAGCCTCGGGGACTTTAGCTTGCTATCGGCGGTCATCTTCATGCGCACACGGCTGTACATGTCAAACTTTGACTGTCCATTGGCAGACAGCGCGGTCAGTGTAGCGAATATGGCAATCACGGCAGTTTTCATAGCGTTAGGAGTTTGAACAGTCGTTATTTCCAGATGTTCAGCGGATCGTATTCGTCGAGTTTTGATTGCTTGGTCTTCTCCTTCATCGCCACGATGTCGCGGCAAATCGAAGTGAACATCGATTCTACGCTCGACTCGGCTACGATGCCCGGGCTTGGTGCATTGACAACCAGCTCAAAGTTGCCGGGAACCAGCCAATGCGTGGCAAGTTCGCGGGCATGGGCGATGTTCCCGGTCTTGATCAGCGATACAAGGATGATGATTTTGTTCTCGGTGAAGTCACAGAGGTCAAAGTTCTCTTTGGCGAGCAACACTGCCAGTACCTCGACAAAACGTCGTGTCTTGAAAAGCAGGTCGCAGTACGTCATGAGCATATCGAATGAGAACTGGACGACCTTCACACGCGCAAGTTGTATGAGCAGCGCCACCGCGCTCTCGTAGAACTGGGCATTGATGGCGCCATAGACGATCTCCATCCAGAAATCGGGCTCTATCGCCGCTATCGTATCTTTGGGTAACTTCTTGATAAACTTGGTTATATCTTCGGGGGACAGACGCATGTAGGCTATGACCATGCGCTGTTCGAGAGGATTCTTGATTTCGCGCTTTGCCAACAGTTTGCGTGCATCATCGGGGTCGCCGTATGATGTGAGGTACGTTACATATCTGTAGAACACATCGTCATTGGCGGGATTGTGCTCATACATCGACTTGAGAACGGGCAAGGCTTCGGCATTCTGCGGCAGGAAAATCATCTTGACATTCACCGCCATCTCGTTGCCGGGGTTGATGGCGAGTGCCATGTCAATTGACTCTTCGGCAGCCTCAAAGCTCTGTGTTTCAATCTGACACTGGCTGAGCATAGCCCAATATTGGTCTGAATAGGGGAAGTTCTCGACAAGTTTCTCGAGCAATGGAATCGCCGTCTTGTAGTCTGACAAGTCCATCGACCGAGCTGCGATCTCGTAGTACAGGATATCCTTGTTTGACACGCTCGTGCCCACAGACTCAATGTTGCTGACCATCCATTCCAACTTGTCGACCGACGCCACGAGCTGGACGAGTCTGACAATTTCCTCATCTTGCAGCGGTGCGAACTCTTTGAGCGACTTTTTCACGAACTTGAGCACCTCGTCGGCAGTGATTTTGCCTTGCTCCGAGGCGAGCTTCACACGCGTGATTTCGCCAATGAACGTACCGGGAGGTGTCGACGAATTGAGAAACTCGTCAACATCTTCCTGAGACAACAATTCGTCGTACAGAATGCCTCTGCGGTCGGAGAGTTCGCGGCTTTCGGGGAAAAATCGCGAGCCTCTGAGCAGCACCTCCATGCGGATGAAGTCGTTGTTGAGGTCGCCGGCGTAGTCAAATATTTCTATGAGGTCTTGCTCGTCAAAGTCGGTGGGAATCGCCGGTTTTTTCAGCGAATCGGCAAATCTTTTGATGAGTTCGTCTCTTTCGTTGTCGATATTGTCCATTTAAATTAGTGTGTTGTGAGGCGCGTGCCTCCTTGATTAAAGAAAAAACGGCGCCCGTGAACGCTTTTTGAATCACGCACCCAGAGCCGTTTTTTCCTATGCGAGTATCTTATTTATTTGTTTTTGGTCTTTTCCCAAGTGTCCTTGAGCGCGATTGTGCGGTTGAAGACAAGTTTTTCGGGGGTAGAATCCTTGTCGGGTGTGAAGTAACCGATGCGCTGGAATTGGAACTTGGCGCCTTCCTTGGCGTTTTGGGCGATGAAAGGCTCGATCTTCACGCCCTTGACAACCTTGAGCGACTCGGGGTTGAGCATCTCGCGGAAGTCTCGGTCGGGCTCGGCTGCGGGATTCTCGACGTCAAAGAGACGGTCGTAAAGTCGCACCTCGGCGTCGATGGCATCCTTGGCAGAAACCCAGTGGAGTGTGCCTTTGACCTTGCGTTGCGCGCCGGGCATACCGCTGTGGGTGTCGGGGTCGTAGGTGCAACGGATTTCGATGATGTTGCCATCGGCATCCTTGACACAGTCCTCACACTTGATGATGTAGGCGCCTTTGAGACGTACCTCCGAGCCGGGAGCGAGGCGGAAGAATTTCTTGGGGGGATTCTCCATGAAGTCTTCGCGTTCGATATATATTTCGCGGCTGAAAGGCATCTCGTGAGTGCCGCCGTTTTCTTCTTCGGGGTTGTTGTCCATCGACACCATTTCGGTCTTGTCCTCGGGATAGTTGGTGATGACCAGCTTGACGGGATTGATGACAGCCATCACGCGTGTGGCGATCTTGTTGAGGTCTACGCGCACGGCAAACTCGAGGAGGCTCACCGAGTTGAGTGCCTCATACTTGGTGTAACCGATTGTGTTGATGAAGTTGCGGATTGACGCGGGGGTGAAGCCTCGGCGGCGCATACCCGAGATGGTCGGCATGCGGGGATCGTCCCATCCGGCAACGAGACCTTCCTTGACAAGCTGCAACAGTTTGCGCTTGCTCATGACGGTGTATGTGAGGTTGAGTCGGTTGAACTCAATCTGTCGGGGGCAATATGATTCGTCAGCGAGCTCCTGCACGAAGTAGTCGTAGAGGGGACGGTGAGGCACAAATTCGAGGGTGCAAATCGAGTGGGTCACTCCCTCGAAGTAGTCGCTCTGACCATGCGCGAAGTCGTACATGGGATATACCTTCCATGTCGTGCCGGTACGGTGGTGGGGAGTCTTGATGATGCGATACATGATGGGGTCGCGGAAGTGCATGTTTGACGACGCCATGTCGATTTTGGCGCGCAGCACTCGCGAACCTTCTTCAAACTCGCCATTGTTCATGCGCTCAAAGAGGTCGAGGTTTTCCTCGGGAGTGCGGTCGCGATAGGGGCTGTTGGTACCGGGGACTGTGGGAGAGCCCTTCTGCGCAGCGATTTCTTCTGATGTCTGGTCGTCGACGTATGCCTTGCCCTCGCGAATCAAGCGCTTGGCAAGCTCAAAAAGCTGGGGAAAATAATCCGAGGCATAGTATTCGCGATCGCCCCAGTCGAAGCCCAGCCAGTGGATGTCTTCGCGGATTGAATCGACATACTCGACATCTTCCTTGACGGGGTTGGTGTCGTCGAAGCGCAGATTGCAGGTGCCGCCAAATTTCTCAGCGACGCCAAAGTCCATGCAGATTGCCTTGGCGTGACCGATGTGCAGGTAGCCGTTGGGTTCGGGTGGGAAACGGGTGTTGAGTCGTCCTCCGTTCTTGCCGGCTTGAAGATCGTCAAACACCATTTGTTCGACAAAGTTTAGGCCTTTTTTCTCTGAGCCTTGCTCCTGATTATTTTCATTTATAGCCATAAGTGATTATTTTGAGTTTATCTGTTAATCGTGAATTTCTGTTGTGCTTGATGATTAGTCGACCTTGTGCAAATCGTGCCCCATGCGTTCCTTCTTGGTGTGCATGTAGAATCGGTTGTACATGTTGGGATCCATCTCGATGGCGACATTGCCCACTACTTCGAGGCCGTATCCCTCGAGGCCGATGCGCTTGATGGGATTGTTGGTCAGCAGGTTCATTTTCCTGATGCCAAGCATGGTGAGAATCTGGGCGCCAACGCCATAGTCGCGTTCATCAGCGCGGTGACCGAGGTGGATGTTTGCCTCAACAGTGTCAAGACCTTCTTCCTGGAGTTTGTAAGCCTTGATTTTGTCCATCAGACCGATGCCGCGACCTTCCTGGTTGAGGTAAAGCACCACTCCCCTGCCCTTCTGCTCGATGAGTTGCAAGGCGCGATGCAGCTGCTCGCCACAGTCGCAACGCTGCGACCCAAAGATATCGCCGGTGGCGCATGATGAGTGAACGCGCACAAGCACAGGTTCGTCGGGGTTTGACGAGATGTCGCCCTTGATGATGGCAATATGCTCGAGACCGTTGCTCTTCTCGCGGAATGGGATGAGTCTGAAGTGTCCGTAGACTGTTGGCATATCGACCTCGACGCCTTGCTCGACAAGAGACTCGGTGGCAAGACGATACTTGATGAGGTCGCGAATCGAGATGAGTTTCATGCCCCACTCGTCGGCCTTCTCGCGCAGCTCGGGCAGACGAGCCATCGAACCGTCATCGCTCATGATTTCCATGAGGACGCCCACGGGCTGCAACCCGGCGAGGCGGGCGAGGTCAACAGCGGCTTCGGTGTGTCCGGCACGTTTGAGCACTCCGCGGTCTTGCGCGTACAAAGGATTGATGTGACCGGGACGGCCGAATGTCTCGGGCTTTGACTCGGGGTCGGCGAGAGCGCGCAGTGTGGCGCAGCGGTCATGAATAGAAACGCCGGTCGAGCAGCCCTCGAGCTTGTCGACGGTGATGGTGAATGGCGTTCCCAGAACCGATGTATTGTCATCGACTTGGGGGGCAAGTTGCAACTCGCGGCAACGACTCAGCGGCATGGGGGCGCACAGCACGCCACGCGCGTTCTTGAGCATGAAGTTCACCTGCTCGGGCGTAATCTTTTCGGCGGCTATAATAAAGTCGCCTTCATTCTCGCGGTCTTCATCGTCGACCACCATCACCATTTTGCCTTCCTTGAAGTCGGCGATGGCTTCTTCGATAGAATCGAGTTTAATCTTGTTCTCCATCTTTGTCAGAGTCTAAATCTTGGTTAGAATTGCCGCCACCCATCAGGTTTTTGATATTGTCGAATATCGCGGCTATTTCGTTGTGGTTATATGCTTGTGGCTTGCCGGGCATATGCGATAACGCACCGAGCACAGCCAAGTCTCTCGAATTTGAAATATAGTCAATCAAAGAACGATATGGCGCAACGAGTTGTTCGCGCAAACGTCTTCTCTTGAGCCATCCTACCATCGGCAGACGCGATGTCTTCTTGACAGCGCGGTCATATTGCGACATGAACTCGTCGATGCGAGCGATAGCCTCGGCAGGCTCGACCTCATTGAGAATGAATTCCTTGACATGATATTCCGCTACTTCGTTGTCTTCGGCGGGAGTCATGCCGAGGCGCTGCTTGAGGTGTCTCAATCGCTTCTTCAGATCGAAGTTGATTGTGGGCAATTCGAAGTCGCCGACCGCCTTGTAGGTGACATAGATGCCCAGCGGCATCATCAGCATAGAGCTGAGCCAGATGCCAGCCCACACATACATTGTGCCATCGCGAGCCGCCTTGTAGCCGGTGTTGTCGATGAAGTAGTAGATGATGAACAGGAACACCGAGATGACCAGAGGCGTACCGATGCCACCTTTCTTAATAATGGCGCCGAGCGGTGCGCCGATAAAGAAGAAGATGATGCATGCCAGCGACAAGGTGAACTTGCGCTGCTTCTCGATATCGTGTCGGCGCATCAGTTTCTGTTGGTCTGACAACATGGCGCTCTTGAATTTGTAGAGCTGCTCTTGCTGCTGCACCTTGCTGAGCGCGCCGGTGATGTACGACTTGGCAAAGTTGGCAGAGGGAGCATTGAATACGCTGTCGATGTCGAGCACCTTTTCGAGCTTGACATCGGGGCGCACAATCTCCTTCAGTCCGCCATCGCGATAGACTGTCGTGCGATACGAGACACCGACATAGGGCGTCTCCTTGATTTCGGTTCCGAATACTTGTCCCACGCTATCTATCTTTTCCTGAATGGAGTCGATGGCGTGATTGAGCTCGGATATGTTTTTGCCGACATACTGCGAGCGGATGCCGCCCTCGTCGATGCGGTTGAAGTTCGAGTCAAAGAAATAGTAGAGTTGTTTGTCGGCAAACGTTTCGCGCGAGAATGGCATGTTCTTTTTCTCGGCGCCGGTGAAACTTGATGCGCGGTCGTTGCCGTAGACTGCGCCATTGTAGAGATGCACAAAGATATTGGTCTTGTCCTCTGTGAAGTTGATGCGTCCCGAGTCGGCAAGGATAATGCTGGCGTTGTCCATGCCACGGCTGGTGTCATAGATGATCACGTCATAGAGCATACCCGTCGATGGATTTTTGGTGTCCACATACAGGTTCAGCCCGGGGATCTGGTCATAGAATGCCTTCTCGGGGATTTCTACTTCGGGACTCTTCTGGCGCATTGAGAACAGCAGTGTCCACATCTTGGTCTGCGCAACGGGCAAAACGTCGTTCTGGAAGAAGAACGCGCCGGTGGCAATCATCGACATCAGCACAATGAGCGGCGCCATGATTCTCACCAGCGATATGCCGGCGCTTTTCATCGCGGTTAGCTCAAGTTTCTCGCCAAGGTTGCCAAATGTCATCAGCGACGCGAGCAGCACCGCCAGTGGCAGCGCCGTGGGCACCATTGTCAGCGAGGCATAGAAGAACAATTCGGCGATGACGTCGACGCCAAGGCCCTTGCCCACCAAATCCTCGATGAAGCGCCACAAGAACTGCATCATCACAATGAACAACGAGATAAAGAACGTCATGACCAACAGCGGCACAAACCGTTGGAGTACAAATGTGTCAAGACGTTTTATCAAAGCCATATTTATGATGATTGTTTATTCGTAATCTTGTTGTCTGTCGGCGTCTCTGTGGAGTGCGCCCAATTAAAACGCAAAATTACAAAAAAAATCTCAAATAGCGCCACATATCTCCCTCAACCAATCAAAAATCGACTGTGAGGCGCACATTGAGCTGGCGGCGCGTGAGATAATTGGGCACCGCATACTGCAGATTGTTGACATCGGTCACCCAATAATATGAAGCGACATTGGAGATGTCAAGTAGGTTGAACACGTCAAGTCCCACCCACACACTCTTGAGCCATTTGGCAACGCCCGTGCGTTGTTCGCCAACCTTGGGCTCGCTCAGCAGCGCATACGACAATCCCACGTCGACACGCTTGTAGGCGGGAGCTCTGAAGTAGCCCTGATCGCGCGAGGAACGGGGCGCGGTCATGGGCAGTCCGTCGTTGAAGATGCCGCGAAGCGAGAATTTGAGTTTGGGGAACTTGGGGAAGTAGTCTGTGAAGTACGCGGCAAAGGCATATCTGCGGTCGGTGGGGCGCGGCACGATGACACCGTTGAGGTCTTCGCGGGTGTTCATCAGCGAAAAGCTGATCCACGAATCATTGCCAGGTACAAATTGTCCGAACAGTTTGAAGTCAAGTCCCGCGGCAGAGCCCTTGGACGAATTGACACCATCGTACACAACTTTCAGGTTGTCGACCTCGTATGGAATGAGATTGCCCAGAATCTTGTAGTATGCCTCGGCTGACAGCTTGAAGGGTCTGTCGAAGGCGCGGAAGGTGTAGTCGGCGCCGGCGATAAACTGGATGCTTCGCTGGCTCTTGATATCGCTGTTGAGGTTTACGGTAGTGTTGCCGGTGATGTCGTCTGTGATCATCTGTCGATATTCCTTGTAGAACGGCGACTGATAATAGAGACCGGTGGCAAATCTGAACGACCATCTTGAGGCGCGTTTGGGTACGTAGCCAACGTTGACACGCGGGCTCAACAGAAACTCGCGATTGAAGGACCAGTATGACGCGCGCAGACCGGCATTGATGCTGAAATATCCAGCGCCGGTTTCAAGTCGATAGGTGTCTTGCAGATACATCGACATACGTGTGGATGTGATGTTGGCGCGGCTATCGAGGTTGTAAATGACCTTGAGTGCATTGGGATCCATGGGCAGCGAATATCCCGCCGAGTCACGCAATTCCCATTCGCGAGCGCTGTCGTGAATTGCCTCGCGGTTAAAAGTCAAGCCATAGGCTATGTTGTGACCGCGCACGCCGTTGGCGCCGCGCAAACCCATGGAGAACACGTATGCCTTGAGTCGGTCGCGGGCGTGCTCGTGGTATCGTCCTACCCCAAGTTCACCACCCACGGCATCGCTCGAATCCGAGCCCGAGGTACCGGCTTGGTCGAGCCAGTACTCGCCTGAGATGTCGTAGGCAACAAGCTCGTTGGTGAGATAGCCCGAGGCAAGCAACGTGTATTCAGCTGATTTTGACGGTTTATAGGTGATGGTACCAGCTCCAAAGAAGGTTTCGAAACGGTCTTTCTCCTGTCCGTCAAAATAGACTTTGAACTGCTTGGCATCGGTCGAGGTGCCAAAGTTGGTTGTTCGGTCGTGAGGAATGAATTTGTAGTTGTTGATGGCGATGTTGCCAAGTACCGACACCTTCAGTTTGGGATTGACCTTGTAGGTCATGAATGTCTGATAGTCAAAGAATCGCGGGTCGTACTCGCCCTTCTCATCCATCGAGCTGAGCAATGATGAGTTGCTCTTGTAGCGCACGCCATGCAACTGGCTGAAGCGTCGCGAGCTCGTGCCAAGCGAGAGGCTTCCGCCCTGAAGGCTGAGGCTTGCCGAGCCTTCAAAGCTTTCGGGTTCGCGATATGTGATGTCGAGCACCGAAGACATCTTGTCGGCATATTGTGCCGAGAATCCTCCTGTTGAAAATCCGATGGCGCCCACCATATCGGGGTTGATGATAGACAGACCTTCTTGCTGTCCCGAGCTGATGAGCTGCGGACGATAGACCTCGATGCCGTTGATATATACCGAGTTCTCGTCGAATGTACCGCCACGCACCGAGTATTGCGACGACATTTCGTTGCCCTGGGTCACGCCAGCCATTGTCGAAATGAGTCCCTCGATGCTGCCGCCGGTAGCGTCGGGGGCAAATCGATAGTTCTTGTTGTCGACCTTCTGCATGTTGTTGAGCTGCTTCTGATAGTCGGTGACTTCGATGCCTTGGAGCATGTATTTCTCCGGTTCCATCTTCACATTGACGGTGACAGAGCCTTTGGGGTCGATGAGGCGTCGGCGAGATTCCTTGTAGCCAACGGCGGTGAAGACGAGTCGCAGGGTATCGGCGTCGGGGACGGTCAGTTGGTATGTGCCATCGGTACCGCTGGCGGCGCCGAGCGCTGTGCCACTGAGTCGTATGCTCACAAACTCAAGCGGCTCGTTGAACTCGTCGGTTATCTTGCCACTGATTTTTATGCTTGCGAACAAGTCGCCGGCACAAACCATCATGGCAATGAACAAAAGTGATATATATCGTAAAGTCATATAGGCGTCATACTGAAGTTATACTTATCTATAACGCATTTTTCTTGCAAAAATTGCCCGCGCGTTGACAAGCGCCATATGGCACAAAAAAAGCCGCCCTGACGATTGCTCGTCGGGCAGCCTGTATATTTCTGTCTTGTGGCGCGATTACATGTTCATGCCGCCGTCGACCTGGATAACCTGGCCCGATACGTAGCTTGACATGTCAGAGGCAAGAAATACTGCCACGTTGGCGATATCCTCAACCTGACCGCCGCGACGCAAGGGAATTTTCTTGCACCATTCGGCGCGCACGTCGTCGGGAAGAGCAGCTGTCATGGCTGTCTCGATGAATCCGGGAGCGATAGCGTTGGCACGGATGCCGCGTGAACCCACTTCCTGCGCGATGCTCTTGGCGAGGGCGATAAGACCTGCCTTCGAAGCAGCGTAGTTGGCCTGTCCGGCGTTGCCGTGAACACCCACGACAGATGCCATGTTGATGATCGAACCGCCACGCTGACGCACCATCGAAGGGAGCACGGCATTGATGTAGTTGAACGCGCTCTTGAGGTTGACAGCGATGACAGCGTCCCACTGCTGCTCGGTCATGCGCAGCATAAGGCCGTCTTTGGTGATGCCGGCGTTGTTGACAAGGATGTCGATGCGGCCGAAGTCCTTGAGGATTTCAGCTACTACTTCTTGTGTGGCTGCGAAGTCAGCCGCATTCGAGGCATATCCTTTGAC
>X1_Eurasian_Beaver__coassemble_87_pt1 | contig 14711 bp, 11 predicted proteins | sample X1_Eurasian_Beaver__metabat2_high_PE_005 | metagenome-assembled genome bin X1_Eurasian_Beaver
GTTCAAGGCTTGCCAAACTTGTCCGGCATAAGTTCCGATAATTTCGTTGTTCATTTTTTCTTCTGATTAAATTAGACAATTATGTTATAATCAATTTCTTTAAATGGGAATTTGTGACTAAGGAAGTGCAAATTTATAAAATTTATTTAAATCCTCATCTATCTTTCAAACAATTTTTCTCGCTTTTTGTTTGTTATTTTGGTAAAAATATGAGTTCTAAGCACTTAAAATTGCCATTTTTTATAGGGAAAACCGTTAATTCGGTTTTTTTTTGTAACTTTACCCTCTCAAACAATCATCAACCAATGACAGGACGAGTTATCAGAAACACCGGCTCAAGCTACATCGTCGAGACTGCCGAGGGCGCCACTGCCTCGTGCAAGGTCAAGGGCAACTTCCGCCTCAAGGGAATCCGCACCACCAACCCTGTGGCGGTGGGCGATATCGTCGACTTCCTGCCCGCCCCCGATGGCGAAACATCATATATCACCAAGATTCATCCGCGCCGCAACTACATCATTCGCCGCGCCAGCAACCTCTCGAAGGAGTCGCACATCATCGCCGCCAACGTAGACCAGGCGATGCTCGTCGCCACGCTGGTGCATCCCACGACCGCCACGACATTCATCGACCGATTCCTCGCCACTGCCGAGGCATACAATGTGCCTGCCATACTGTTGTTCAACAAGATAGACCTGTTGGCTGATGAAGACCGCGAGTTGATGGACGCCGTGCGCTATCTCTACGAGTCGATAGGCTATCGTGTTATGGAACTGTCGGCAAAACGCGGCGACGGACTTGACGAGCTTGTCGAAGCGCTCAAGGACAAAACAACGCTGCTGTCCGGTAACTCCGGCGTTGGCAAGTCGACCATCATCAACGACCTCATTCCCGGCCTCGATTTGCGCACCGCTGCCATCTCAGAGATGCACGACCAGGGAACGCACACCACGACATTCTCCGAGCTGTTCCACCTGCCCGAGGGCGGCGACATCATCGACACCCCGGGAATCCGAGGCTTCGGAACAATCGATTTTGACAAATATGAGGTCGCCCATTTCTTCCCAGAGATTTTCAAGATTTCGCACGACTGCCGTTTCGGCAACTGCACCCACACCCACGAGCCCGGTTGCGCCGTGCGCGAGGCGCTCGACGAGCAGTGCATTGCCCCATCGCGCTACGCCTCCTACCTCAGCGTCCTCGAAGACATCGACGAAGACAAATACCGCAAATAAATACGGGTTTAGTCGAGGGTGACGATAAAGTCGAAGGCTCCGCCGGGAGGGGTCAGTGACAAGGTGCCAGAGACGAGGCGATGGTCGCGAACGACGCAGTCGATTGTGCCTCGCGAGCAGCCTCCGGGTGCCGGCAGCACGCTGTATCTGCCGCGAGTGCCGGGTGCCATATATCTCTTGACCAGTGTGTTGGCGACGTGGCCCATGGTGCGTCGCAAGTTTATCTCGATGTATGGGTCGAGTTTGTACTCGCCATCCTCGAGCACTACCATCATGTCGACGCCGATGGGACCGATGGGAAAGTCGCGGTAGTAATCGCCGAGCAATGCGCACAGTCGGCGTGTCACGGCATGGAGCAATTGGGGGCTGATGTATTTTGTGATTTCCGCTTCGATTTCGTCGTCCGGCGCGAGGATGTTTTCTTTGTACGCGCCGTGGTCGTCGGTGACAAACCACGAATATCCCACGAACGATGCCTTGTCGGCGAGGTCAAAGAGCATTGCGAAGTCCATGACCTTCTCGTGGCGTTTTTCGACGGTAAAAGCGCCATATTTTGTGAACCAACCCTCGACTCTGCGCACAAACTCGTCGTTGTCAAGTCGGCTGTTGTCGATGATGCCTCGTCCCGAGCACGACCATGGCGACTTGGCGACCACGCAACCCCAAGTGTCGATGCACTCGAGCAATTCGGCGGTGTTGTTCACCACACGTGCCGGCTCTGTTATGCCGTGTCGGTCAACGAAATACAATGCACGAGCGACTTCGGCGGCAGCGACACGGCTGCTCATGGCGCGGAATCGTTCGAGCCACGTTTGGTCGGGCAGACTCGTGGCGTCAAATCCCGATGCGGCGAGAAAATGGCACGATGCCGGCGACCACCCCCATGGTGCGGGGAGACTCGAAGTGCCATCGCCATCAAAGACGTCGACTCTGGTGTTGAACAGGCGTTGTATCTCGCTGTACCATTGGTCGTTGACTGCGCCGATGAATTTGTCCCCCGGGTCGCCATACCAGATTGGCAGTGCGGCGCCCGATAGCATGAGGCTGACGGCGGCGCGAGGAGCGACAAACCCAGGCTGTCCGGAGGCAAGTGCGAGGTCATTTTGGGGGTAGAATATATGGGTCTTCTTCATTGCGTTTCCTTTTCTTTGTGCAAATTTAGGATTTTTAATCGTTTTTTCAAAATATAAAATTCGAAAGAAAAGTTTTGTCAATAAATTGTGTCGATTTCGAAAATAATATTATCTTTGCAAACGAAATCAGAGATTATGTCGATGCCACGCCAATCGATTCTATATCCGAGATTTGCACAGTCAAAATAAAAAAAACAGTTGCTTTATTTTTCTTGATCCTATGAAATATCATTACCGCGCGCACGGCGTTTGTCTCCAGGCCATTGACTGGGAAATCGTCGACGGCAAAGTCAGAAATGTAGTTTTTACGGGCGGCTGTCCCGGCAATTCCCAAGGCGTCTGTGCTCTTGTCGAGGGCATGGATGTGCACGAGGTCATCAAGCGCCTCAGGGGCATACGTTGCAAGGACAGCGACACATCGTGCCCCGACCAGCTGGCGCAGGCACTCGACCTATCGTGCTGACGCCGGGTGTTGACGCGAGAATCTGATTTCGGATTTCAGTAGCGGAAAGCGCAGTGTCAGCAACGCGTTGTTGGTCAGCGACGATGAATTCTCGGTGGTGTTGCCGCCCGGCATCATCGCCGTGGGTCTTCGCGTGCTGTCGAGCCAATAGAGGTCGTATTCGCTGACAAATGATGTCGCCACGAGCCAACCCTTGACGTCTAGCGCGTTCCATAGATGTGGGTGCAAAGTCGCCCCAGAAAGGTAAACAATCTGATAGACAGCCCTGTTGCTGTCATTTTTTATATATGCCGGCAGGTCTGATGGATTGCACTTGACGATGGCGAGGCGGTAGCTTCCACCGATTTCGCAACACTTCTTGTTGATGTTGCGGTCGAGGTATTGCCAATAGCCCTCGATGTCGTCGGTTGACGCGGCGAGATGGCTGTCGAGAAGTTCGGTGTCGGAAAACCGGCAGTGCATGGCGTCGTCGAGGTATCGCGCCGAGTTTCGTACAGCGGTGGGTACAAATTTTTTGTCTGATTTGGCATAAATTCTTGAGCCTTCGATTCCCTCAAATGGTACGTCTGTCGCGGTAAACTGTTCGCCATCACCGCAATATAGTCTCGCACCGTATGTGTCGGCGGAGAGTCTCAACGAGAATTGTCGGTCGCTGTGACCGATGACTTGCGAGGCGATTTCGTGACTTTCCCCATTTGTAATTCTGGATATGGTGACGGTTGAAGCCATGCCAAATGTGTAGTCCTCGGGCTGGGTTCTGAATCCCTTGACCGTGGCAGTCAGGCAGTTGTCATCGTCTGTTGCATCCCAAGCCAGCGACCAGTCGCCGGTGGCGCGCACGTGAATGTCTATCTCCGACAGCGGTTGAACCTTGATGGTGTCTATAGCGAGTGTGTCGGCGAAAGTTTGGAGAAAAGAGGCAATCAGTAGAGTTGTGATGAATTTTCGTGTCATGGCATAATGTATTTGCTTGTCAAAGTCGGCACTCTCGCCCCGAGTCAATAATTTCGCGGGCACGGTCGACAAATTCTTGGCGGTCGAGATCCCACGGCAGCCAGTTGATGAGAAATCCCCGTCGTTCCATCCCTCTGAACCATGTCATCTGTCGCTTGGCAAACTGGTGTATGGCGGTCTCGAGGTCAGCAACCATCTGGTCGTAGGATAGTTGCCCGGTGAGATGAAGTGTCATGAACTTGTATTCGAGGCCGTAATATATGAGGTCTTCGGCAGGGATTCCCGAGTCGAGCAGGCTTTTCACCTCGTCGAGCATCCCCTCGTCGAATCGTTGTCTGAGTCGTTGCGAGATGCGTGCGCGACGGTTGTCGCGGTCGATGTCAACGCCGATGATGGTGGCGTCGCTGATGGGGTGGGGCACTGTTTCGTGGGCAAGTTCGGGGTGCTCGCGGTAGTATGTTGCGATTTCGATGGCGCGAATCGCGCGTTTGGCGGTGTCGATATCGGTGGTGTTGTGCAGTGCCTTCATCGACGCGAGGATGTCGGTGAGCTCGTCTATCGATTTGCCTTCGAGACTTTTGCGCAGTGGTTTGTTCTCGGGAACTTCGGGCAGAGCGAGACCGTTGAGAATCGCCTCGACATACAGCCCGGTCCCGCCGACGACAATCTCGGTCTTGCCGCGGGCGGCAATGTCGGCAGCCGCCGCGCGATAGTCGCGCAGGTACTCATAGAGGTTGTATTTGTAACCTGCGGGTGCAATGTCGATGAGGTGGTATGGGATGCCGTCGTATTCGTCGAGGTCTTTTCCGGTGCCAAGGTCCATGCCGCGGTATATCTGGCGCGAGTCGGCGCTGATGATTTCGCCGTCGTAGGCGCGAGCGAGGTCTACGCCCCTTCTTGTCTTGCCCGAGGCGGTAGGGCCGGTGACTATAATCATGAGAGAATCAGAGTGATGTATGGGTTAGAGCAAAATCCACAGAGGGTTGCGGCGGTCGAGTCCGAGCAGGCGTTTGAAGAATCGTTTGACGGTCCAGAAGGGGCGGTCTTCGTTGTCCTCGGCAATTTTGAGCCATGTCGTGTCGCTGTAGTCCACATCCCAGTCGCGGAAGTTGGAGAGTTTGAATGTCGGGTGATAATTCTTTATAGGATAGAGGCGTTTGCCATTGATGTCGTATGTTTTCCACGCCATGGTGATGGAGTAGACGCGGTGAATCTCGCCGATGAGCGCCATGGTGAGCAGCCCGTCGCGCCACATGCGGTCGATGTTGTCGAGCGACTGCCATTTGCCCGACAGCTTGAGTCCCGTGATGTCGTCGAGCACGACGCCATAGTGGTAGGTATTTGAGTGGTCGACGGGACCGGGGCTGACGTACAGGCGCTTGATGTAGTCGGGCTTGATGCCGGCGATTTTGGCGAATTGCTCTGCGGCATCCTTGTCGCTGAGACGTGGGTCGTAGGTGATGTTGATTGCCGCCGGTGTGTCCTTCTCCAACGGGTTTAACTCGCTCTTGTCGAGGAGTATGCGGTCGTTGAGGATGATGAGAAATCTCAGCGTCGAAGTGTTGGAACGCACGACAAAGTCGGGGGTAGAGATGTTGATGCGCGCGTGTATCGTGCGATAGCGATTGACAAGGTCGAGGGTGGCTATGCCGGCGAATAGAACGGGAATGACAAGGAAAAATATCGTGTCGGGGGCATTGAAATTGATGTTGATATACCCGACGAAGTAGTAAATCCATGTGACGATGCTCACCACCACCGAGAGTATGACCGACAGGACAATCTGGTGGCGCTGCTCCTGGTGGATGAGCCCGAGGGTGAATCGCGCGCACGAGACGTCGCAGTGGCTGATGGGGCATCTGGCGCAGAAGTTGTGTTTGCCATAACGGAACAGCGCTGTCGCCGAGATGATTGCCATGATGGGGTAGATGATGAGCGAGCCGATGTAGGGAATCGATGCGTTGACGGGGGCGTTGTGCTCGCGGTTTATGAGTATGTCGATGATGTCGAGGTGGTTGAGCACAAGGATTGTCGCCATGATGATGGCGGATATGATTAGGGCGTTGCCGCCGAATGCCATGAGTCTCATGCACGGCGGACGGTGCTCGAAGCGGTGGTGGGATTGTCGGTCGATGATGAATCCCAGCGCAATGCAGATCACGGCGGTCCAGAAACCGTGAACAAACGGGTCGATGATGATAGCCACTGAGATGGCGCCCCATGTCAGTGACCATTGGCGTGTGAGACCCGCCAATGCCGCGAATTTTTCTTTTTTAAGGTGACTGATCATTTTAACTCATGTGTTTGATTGTTAGGGTAGAGATCAAGAATTTAGGAGAGTTTAGCAGAATAAGATTGATGTTGGGAGAAGCAAAGGGTAGAAATGGGAGAGAGGAGAATGAGTGTGTTGCTGTGGAGATGATGTTTAGAGATTTGACTTGAAGAAGTTGAACATGTTGCCATAGACCACGGCGCGGGCGTTGCAGCCGTAGATTGAGTGATTCATGTTGGGGAATACCAGCATGTTGCAGAGGATGGAGTTGCATTGTAGTGCCGAGACGTATTCGAGCGCGTTGGCGGGATGGACGTTGTCGTCGAGAGTGCCATACATGATGAGCAGTTTGGAGTTCATGCTCGCGGCGCGTTTGAGTGCAGACGACGAGTCGTAGCCGGTCTCGTTTTGTTGCGGGGTGCGCATGTATCTCTCGGTGTAGACAGTGTCATAGAATCGCCAGTCGGTGACTGGAGCGACTGATACGGTGGCGGCAAATGGCGTGTCGGTGGTTGATGCGCACATCAGTGCTTCGTATCCGCCGTAGCTCCATCCGAAGATGCCGATGCGTTTTGAGTCGACCCAAGGCTGTTGGGCGAGATATTTGGCGCCGGCGACCTGGTCGATTGTTTCGTAGTAACCGAGGTTGCGATACACCTTGGTCATGAAGTCGTAGCCGCGTTGGCCCGTGCCGCGACCGTCGACGCAGAACACCACAAATCCGTTGGCGGCAAAGTAGTTCTGCCAGTCCATTTCCCATTTGTTGAGTACCGACTGCGAGCCGGGACCGCTGTACTGGTACATGACCACGGGATATTTGCGGGACGAGTCAAAGTTGGTGGGCTTGATGATATAGGCGTTGAGCTCGTATCCGTCTGAGGTGACTTTGACAAACTCTTTGGTGGCGTTCTTGGATTTGAAGTTTGCGGCATAGTCGGCGTTGTCCTCGAGGACACGCACCTTGCGGCCGTCGCTGGTGGCGAGTGTGTAGACCGGGGGCGTGTTGATGTCGCTGAACGACAGTGTGGCATACTTCATGTCGGGGGAGAATGTCGCCGCGCCGGTGCCGCCCTCGGTTGTGAGCGAAGTCACCTTGCCCTTCTTGTCGAGCTTTTGCACTGTGCGGTCGAGGGGTGTGGGGTAGGCGACCTGGTAGTATTCGTTGCCCTCGCTGTCGCGTCCATAGTAGGCTGTGGCGTCATATCCGCTCTGGCTGATGGTGGCTGTGCTTGCCCCGAAGAACGAGAATTTGCACAGCTGGCGCCAACCCGACTTGTTGGATGCGACTACAAAACCATCGCTCACGACCGTGAGGCCTTCGTATGCCATCGGGTCAATCCATGCCTTGGCTTCCTCGACATATACCGATTTGGCGACTGTCGAGCGGGGATTGACGCGATAGATTTCATAGTGATTCTGGTCGCGGTTGAGGGTCGCGACAAGCAGACACTCAGCGTTGTTGCCATACATAAGTCGGGGGATGTATTCTATTTTCTTGTCGGGAAGGACGATTTCTTTGTTCTTGCGGGTCTCGACGTCATAGGAGTGGAGCGAGACTACAGAATTTTGCTTGCCGGCGACGGGATATTTGTAGGTGAAAGTGCCGGGATATAGCGAATAGGCTCGCTGCGGGTCGCACGAGCCCTGATAGAGCGTGAGGTCATAGGAGGGTACTTCGCTCTCGTCAAACTTGAGGTAGCAGAGGGTGAGGTTGTCGGGTGCCCATGCCAGGGTCGAGGTGAGCGAGAACTCCTCTTCGTAGGTCCAGTCGGTGGCGCCGTTGATGATTTTGTCCTTGACGCCGTCGGTGGTCACTGCCACCTGTGTGTTGTAGTCCAATTTCTTGATATACACGTTGTTCTCTGCAACAAATGCCACCATGCGGCTGTCGGGAGAGAACACCGGCGACTGCACGGTTTTGAAGTCGGTGGTGAGGGGCTTGAGCAGACGCGAACGCACCTCGTAGACATAGCAGCGGCATTTTGACGAGCGGCGATAGATGGGCTCGGAGTAGTCCCACACCAGAATTTGTGTGGCATTGGGGCTGATTGCAAAGCCCTCTATATGGTCGATGCGCGCCTCGCGGGTGTTGGTGACGTCGAGGAGTGTCGATTGTTTTTTGCCGGTCTTGATGTCGTAAACGTCAATGGTCATGGCGTTTGGCGACAGTGAGGCGTATGTTGTGCCGTCGGGCATGTAAACCATTTCGGCAGGATGTGATGCGATGTTTGCGGGTCGTACATATTGGGCGATGTCGTTGACAACGCCCGCGCCGAGGGTCGTCGCCGAGGCGTCGGCGGGTACCGTCAGAAGTGAGGTCACAAGAGCCAGCGAACCGATGCCGGCGATGCGTGATAGAGCAGTCATTAATTAAAAGAGGTGTATAATTTGTAATGGTTAAGTTACTTGTTGGCAGAGGATTGACCGAGGTTTGATGTGGAGAGGCTATTACCAGAGCGACATTTGCGGGTCGTCGGGATTCTTCTGCGGCGGCAGGTGCATTGCTTCGTCATTGCGGGTGGCGCGCTGGCGTCGCTTGGTGGGAGCAGCGTCGAGCCAGTCGGTGTCGTTGAGAATGTCGGCGACGTTTGAGCGAGCCTGACGATAGGTAGAGATATCGCTCTCGACTACCTGTGACGCAGCTCTCTCGCGTGCATTTGCGCGGTCGAGTTCGTCTGACAGCGAGGCGATTTTTTGTCTCAGTTGCTTGTCGGATGCGGCGTATGTCTCATCCTTTATGCGCAGTGTCTCCTTGAGGGAGGCAAGTTGTTCGTTCTGTTCGTTGACCTGGTTGGTCAGTCGCTCGATTTGTGTGTGCGCCGCGGTGAGTTCCATCTCGTTTGTGGCGGTGTGGGTGTCGAGCGTCGAAGCCTTGGCGTTGAGGTCTTCGATTGTGGCGTTTGCGACCGAGAGCTGTTCCTTGAGTTCGGCAATGCGTTTGTCCTTCTTCTTGGCGACGTCCTCAAACTGGTCGATTTGCTGCGAGATGGCCTTGACTTGCGACTCAAATTGCTCGGCGAGGCGCGCCTTCTCGATGATTTCCTGATGGTTCTTCTCGTCGATTGCCTGTGTCTTGACTTTGAGGTCGTTGAGTTCCTCCTCGAGGAGTTCTTTCTCGGTCTTGACGTCGTCAAACTGCTTGTTGACGTCATCGAGTTGCTTGTTGAGTTCGTCGATTTTGGCGTTGAGCTCCGCAGAGTTGTCGACAGCGGGCTCGGCGGGAGTCATCGGGTGGCCGGCGAGGGCTGCGGCACGCAGGCTGTTGATTTCCTCGCGCATCTTGGCATTCTCTTTTTCGAAAACGGCTACGACCTTGGCTTTGTTCATCAAACTCTTGTTTTCGAGGTCAAATTGCTCTTTTTCAGCCTCTAATGCTGCAACTTGTTTCTCGAGGTCGTTGACACGTTCGGACAGCGCGCGCTTCTGTCGGTCGGCGCTGAGCTGCTTTTGCGAGAGCTCGGCACGTTTTGCCTCGACATCCCTTGTCTGGTTTTCGAGGCGGGTCATCTCGTTCTCGAGACGCTCTTTTTCGGAATGCCATCTTTTTTCGACATTTGCCTCGATTGTGGCGTCGAGACTGTTTATATAGTCCTTGATATCCTGGTCGAGGGTATCAAAGAGGTGTTTGCGTTGGGCTTCGCTGTCGAGCGAGTTCTTGATGAACGCCGGCATCGACTCGTTGAACACCTGGACGACGTGTTCGAATATCACCGTAGCTTTTGCCGGGTCGATGACTGGGGCGTCGGCAGTTTGGGTTGTCGGCGACGACGGCTTGTCGGCGGGCGTTGCGACGGTGTTGTCATAGTGGTGCTGGCGCACGAGGGCTGACGGGAGTGCGGACGGGGCGATATCCTCATCGTCCATGGGGTCGATGTCGTCGTCAAATCCGAAGGCACGTTTTATTTTATTGATTAGTGACATAGCAAATGGTTTAATTTAAGATTCTTGTTCCGAGGATTGAGTTAGATTTGCCGGCAGCAGCACGACGCCGACACCCTTGCGTCCGTCGATGCCAATGCGCACTGGATCGTCGAAGTTGACGACCCTGACGAGTGGGCTTTCGTAGGATGCCGGGCGGCTGTCGAGCTTGTCGATGTTGTATATTCCGTCGCCGATCGAGGGGTTGATGGTGAAGTATCCCGCCCCGAACGACGTGAGGTTCTGAAAAAAATGCGTGCCCTGGCTGGGCTCGATGCGGTAGTTGCTGAGCGACGCCTCGACGATGAGTCTTGCCGATGAGATATCCGTCCACTTGACGGGGATGCCGAGGGCGTTGTCGCTGGTGCCCCATCTGCCGGGACCGATGAGGATGTAGTTCTCGCCGCGCTCCTCGAATCCGTGATTGATTTCGGCGATTTCGCGCGCGATTTCGGGAGTCTTGAGCGAGTCGAATGCTTCGGGACGCACATAGACGATGGAGTGTATCGACTCGATCATGCCGTGTCCCAGGGCAGAGTTTGACTTGAGAATCACCTCTGTGTCGTCGGCCTGCAGCATCGAGTTCTCGACCATGTCCTTGCGGTCGATGATGGGACGTATCTGCAGCCAGTATATGTGTCCCTTGGAGCTGTCCTTGGGGTTTGTCGAGGTGATGTTGCCGGCAAATTCGATTTCGATGGGGCGACCCATCTCGCTCTGTCCGGTGGTGAGCATGAAGTCGATGGCGTTGGCGAGGGGGAACGTGCTGTCGCGCAGGATGTTGGCAAACGTCACCACTCTTCTGCCGGGACCTATGTTGTTGTCCACCAGACAGTCGTTGGCAGCGTTGTAGGTCGACACGAGGGTGTCGAGCACCGGCTTTCCGGCATAGTCGTTGACACTGCGTTTGACGATGTTGAATCCGTCGTCGACTTTCATCTTGTCAGAGGTGTCGTCGTGCCCGAGGGCATAGAGGTTGCGCTGCGTCTGCTTGAGGGCGAGGTCGAGCGTCGACGTCTGCACGATGTTCGACGGATGGCGCGGCGAGAAACGCAGCGATTCGCCGCCATCGACAATGTATTTGCCCAGGCCTATGGCGACCTGTGCCACACCATCCTCGGCGCGTTCGTTGTTGATGGGGTAGTAGTTGAGCGAACGGCCCACACCCGAGAACGACGGGAAGTAGACGCCATCGTGCTCCTCGCCGATGACCTCCTCGATGATGATTGCCATCTTCTCCTGGTCGATGACGTTGCGTGTGGCGTTCATGTATGCTTTTGATGCCGCGTAGAACACCGACGCGTACACACCCTTGATGGCGCTCTCGAGCATCTCGAGCATGCGGTACGAGTCGTAGACATGCGGAATCATGTATGTCGAATATATGCCTGCAAACGGCTGATAGTGTGAGTCTTCGAGCAAACTCGACGAGCGCACAGCCAACGGCCGGTCGACCACCTCGAACAGAGCAAAGAAGTCTTCGATGAGACGCTCGGGCAGCTTGGCGCGCAAGAACTCGGCGAGGATTTCCTCGTCGGGCGCGTTGGACAACGCTATGTGATAGAGGTTGTTGCTCACCATGAACTCGTCGAAGATATCGGTGCAGAGCACCACCGAACGCGGGATGCTGATAGTGATGCCGTCGAAGTTGTCGCAAATGGGATTTTTCTTGATTATCGAGTCGATGAATGCCAGACCGCGCCCCTTGCCGCCAAGTGACCCCTGGCCGATGCGGGCAAAGTTTGAGTAGTGGTCAAAACGATCCTTCTGGAACACGGCGACAACGCCGCGATTCTTCATCTTGCGATATTTGACAATGAGGTCGAGGATGAGTTGCTTGACACGCGGAGCCTCGTCGAGCGAACGGAACTTGTGAGCCTTCATCACCTCGGCGATGGGGAACAGGGCGCGCGAGTAGAACCAACGCGAGATGTCGTTTGACGACGCGTGCACATACAGCGCCTTGTCGGGGATGTCGAACACGTGGCGCTGCAGATCCTTGAGCGACTTGATGCGCATGATGACGTCGCCGGTGTCGGGATCTTTGATGATGAAGTCGCCAAATCCGAAGTTGTTCATGATTGCCTCGCCCAGGTCGACGGGCAACTTCTTGGAGTTTTTGTCGATGAACACGCCGTTGAACTCAGCCACTCGCTCGCGGTTGGCGACCTCCGACGACTCGATGATGATGGGCAGACACGGGTCGCAGGCGTGGAGATGCCGCGCCAGCTTGATGCCCGCGTCGCTGTCCTTGACGCCGCCCCTCTTGAACGACACGTCGCTGATGACACCCAGCATGTGCGAGCCATATTTCTCATACAATTCCATCGCCTCCTCATAGTCGCGGGCGAGCATCACCTTGGGGCGACCGCGCATGCGCAGCATCTGCTCGTGCTCGTTGAGCGCCTCGGTGGCAAACACCAGCGACTGCTTGAGCAAGAACTTGTAGATATGTGGAAGCACCGACGAATAGAACCGCACCGAGTCCTCAACAACGAGAATCATCTGCACACCCACGTCGAGGATATCGCGCTCGGCATTGAGCTTGTCCTCGAGCAACTTGATGATGGCAAGCAGCAAATCCACATTGCCCAGCCACGAGAACACATAGTCGATGCTCGACATGTCCTCGTGCTCGAGACGTCGCGAAACCTCGCGCGAGAACGGCGTGAGCACCACGATGGGGATGTCCTTGAACTCGCGTTTGATGAGCTTGGCACCGTCGAAATACTGGCTGATGTCTACGCCAGGCATGGCTATGATGATGTCATAGTGCTTGGCGCGCAGAGCCTGCAGCGCGTCCTCGATGGTCGACACACGTGTCACACGCGGCGGCGAACTCAGATTGAGCGCCACGTACTCAAAGTACAGTTGCTCCTCGACACGACCATCCTCCTCCATGATGAAGGCGTCGTAGGGCGAGGCAATCAACAGCACGTTGAATATGCGGCACTGCATCAAATTCTGGAATGCCGTGTCCTTGAGATATAATTGGCTAAGTGCTTCCTCGTTCATGGCACTTGCTTTTTTATGTCGTGGTTAACACACATGTCTGTTCAAAACGCTGAATTATATATTCTCGAAATATCGAATTCTATAAGTTTGAAACGCTGTATTACAAATTCTCCAGCCGCCGAATACTCGGCATGTGGACAACTATGTCCTATTAACCTACAAAGATAATAATAATATGATAATTAACGGCACTTCACTTCAAAAATATTCCCTCCTCCGCCACAATCTTCCAAATTTTAACATAAAATACCCACTACCCGGGCTGAGGGGGGGACAGGTTAGTTGGTGGGGCCGAGGTAGAGGTAGCCGAGGGCGGTGACTTTGGCGCGGATGGCGTCGTCGGTGGGGGTGCCGGCGACGGAGGCAGTTTTCACCGCATCCTCATATCCCATGGAGGCGAGTATGTGGCTCGCGGTCATGATGCATCGTGGGCAGACCATATTTTTGATTGTGATTTTCATGACTGCGGGGGTGGTGCGCGGTTATTTGAAGATGGCGTTGACGCGGTTGGGGTCGGCGCCGAGCTTGATAGCGGTGGCGGCGTCGCGGCGGGCGTCGTCGTTGAGGTAGCGCTTGCGGTTGAGGAGGGCGCGGTAGTAGTAGAGTTCGGGGTCGTTGGGGTAGCGCTCCATGCCTTTGGCGAGGATGTCGGTGGCTTCGTTGTAGTCTTCGACGGCGATGAGGCATCCGGCGAGTTGGGCGTAGTATTCGGCGTATGCCTCAAAGTCGATGAGTTTGCGCAGATAGGGTATCGCCTCGCGGTCGCGGCCGGTGAGCGCGTACAGGGTTCCCATGGCGAGGTAGGTGCGGCGCGACAGCGGGACGACGCGCTGCATCACGGCAAAGTCGCGTTCGGCGATGTCGCGCTGTCCCGAGTATAGCGCCATCATGCCGTGGTAGTAGCGGGCGTCGGTGTTCACCGAGTCGATTTCGATGATTTTGGCGTATTCGTCGTATGCTTCCTTGTCTCTGCCGAGTCCGGTGAGAACGCGGGCGCGGTTTTCGTGTCCCGAAACGAGTCTCGGCGAACGCTTGACGACGTCGTCGAGGGTGCGCATCGCCAGCGAGTCTTGCTCATTGTAGTAATATACCATGCCGAGGTTTGACATGAGGGCGATGTTGAGTGGGTTGTCGGGCTCGGTTGCCATGGCGGTGATTAGCTTGTTGATGGCGAGTTCGTAGTCGGTGGCTTCGATGGCTTTCTCGGCATCATCGATGAGCACAAAGTAGGGTTGCTTTGCCATTTCTTCCTCTTCCTTGGTGGGTTTTGGGGGAATCTTGGCAAATTCCATCGGTGGGTATATTGTTTGCGCGGTGGCAGAGAAAGCGATTATGGTGAATATCGCGGCGAATAAAATTTTTTTGAACATGCCGTGTAGAATTGTTTCGAAATGCGTATGAAATTTTTTGAAAGACAAAGATAGCGCTAATCATTGAGAGATAGCAAGTTGTTACAAACTTTAACTGAGGTGTAGAATTTTTTCTTGCAAAAAAGGCAGAAATGTTTGGTAGATTCAAAAAAAGGTCGTAACTTTGCAAACGCAAACACGGAAAGACAGTGTTTGGGACATGGCTCCTTAGCTCAACTGAATAGAGCATCTGACTACGGATCAGAAGGTTACAGGTTTGAATCCTGTAGGAGTCACAAAAAATAAGTTTGGTATTAGGCTCCTTAGCTCAACTGAATAGAGCATCTGACTACGGATCAGAAGGTTACAGGT
>X1_Eurasian_Beaver__coassemble_94_pt1 | contig 14495 bp, 7 predicted proteins | sample X1_Eurasian_Beaver__metabat2_high_PE_005 | metagenome-assembled genome bin X1_Eurasian_Beaver
ATGTAGATGTATAGAAGTCGTCAACGCCCTGGCGGAATGTGCGATAGTCGGTCATAATCAGCCCGGGATGTATGAGATTGAGATTCATCGGCGAACGACCTGATGAACCTTTGATGCCTATGCTAATGCGGTTGTTTGGTTTCCAGTTCATGCTAATTGATGGCGAAAAGTAGACCTCCGAGCGATTGGCAATAGCTTTGTCAAATGCATAGTAGGCATAGCTGATAGGCGCGTTAAATGTGATGTTCACACGCTTGACCCAATATTCAAACTTGGGCGTCGCGTAGATGGTGAAGTAGTTGGTATTGAGTACATTCTCTGTCGTGCCAGGGATGGCCTCGGGTAGCTCCGGCGTATCGGTATCGAGTGAGCGCAGATAGCCTTTCAATCCGCCTTCAAGACTGAGTGTCATGCCTTTGATGGTGAACGCGTATGCTGCACTTTCGCATGTATAAAAAGCATGATCATTGATGTGTTGGCGCAGGGTGTTGTCATCAATTCGGGCTGTCAATGTCTGCGGCAAAGACTCCCACTCGTTTTGGCTCTCAAATGTCACAAGATGCTTCTCTTTGAAACGCTTGATCAGCTTGAACGTATTGTTGACATAGTAGTTGGGCAACGATGCCGTCTGACTGTTTGCCAAAGTGCCGGTAGTTACAAGACTGACATCGTTCCAATTGATATTTGCTTTTAATGTATTGTTGATGTACGATGTGCGTTGGTTGAGCTCGTAGATGAAATTTCCCGATAGCGAGTGTGAACGGTCTATGCCTGAACGTTTCTCTGAGATTACCTTGTTGCCATCATTCAAGTAGTAGGTGGTGATGTTCGAAGCATCGGCAGCAACTCTGTTATATGAATAGTCAATCTGAGTTTTCACTTCGCTACGACCCAGTTTCCACAGCGAGTTTGTGGAAACGAGTGCCGAACGATTGAACAGTGTGCGCTTCTCGCTCAACGATGGCACTCCCGGAGGTGCGATATCGACATATCGGGTCAATCCCGTTTCACGAAGTGACGAAAAGAAGTCGGTGGCCTGTGTCGACAGGTTGTCGCCGATGTTGTTGCTCTTGAATGTGGTGATATTCTGAAACGATGGCATCACAGCCATGGCAAACAGTTCACCATCCCAAATGCCACCCTCGGGTTGCCATGAATAGCCCCCACCGACTTTGCCGTGGAAAGCCCAAGTTGCCTTTGCTTTGTCCTTGAGCTTGAGGTTGATAGCCGCCTTGTCCGAGAAACTGATACCCGACAATACCTGCATCGGCTGATGGTTTTCCATCACCTCCGCAGCGCCGACATCCTCATGGTTTATGCCGTTTGTCGCGATGCCATAGCGTCCACCGAGCAGGTCTGAGCCTTCGATGTAGAACTTGTTGATGTCTTCGCCCTGATATTGAATTTTACCGGAATTTTCAACACTGATTCCCGGCATGCGTTTGAGCACATCGCCGATGGAACGATCCTGTTCTTGTGCAAAAAGACCGACATTGTAGCTTATTGTGTCGCCCTGTTCGCGGATGCGGTCTGCCTTGACAATCACCTCATGCAGCTGTATTGAGCCGGGCTTCAATTGTATGTCAAGCTGTTCATCCTTGCCCGATAGCAGTGTTTGAAAAGATTCATAGCCAATCATCTTCACTTCAAGCGACATGGAGTCAACCTGAGGTAGTGACATTGAGAATTTTCCATCGGAGTTGGTCGTCGCAAATTTGGCGATCTTGCCATTAGGCTTTTTGACAATGACATTTGCGCCGGCGACAATTTCGTCAGCGCCAAATTCGCGTACAACGCCTGCCACATTAACTTGAGCATAGACAGATAGCGAAGTTAGAAGTGTAAGTGCAGCTATCAGAAATCTCATGCCATAGAAGTATTCATGAAATGTGTAATAATTAGTTCGCGCTGCAAATATACACAATATTTGTCGAAAAACAATAGCGCAAGTCGGCCGCAGGTCGGTGCGCGATAGCATTTGCTAATTGTTTGAGGCAAATTTCTTTTGCAATCAGCAAAAGCATAAGTGCCCTTATATTTTGTCTCTATCCCACGAATTTATGTATATGTTTTATAGCTGGATTAAAATAAATTCAGCACCGGTCCATGCAATTAAAGTGTTGGGGTTATAAACGGCAATATTATGTAAATTGGCGTTTACGGTGTATTGATTGATGATATTGCCACCCCAGTCAAGTTTATAGATTGATGAGGTTACATTTGGCGACTTACGTTGGGCAAATTTTTGTCCCCAGTATATGGCGTAGATATAGTCGTCGGTTGCTGTTATATCAATAAAGTGTAAGGGATTTAAATCCTCAAAGTCTGCTTCATTAAGTGTTGCCATGCGAAAAGTTGGCTTTGCAACTTCAACTGTATTGAGTACAGCCCCATCTTCCCCGAAAAACTCTATGACCGGATGAAGTGTATAGGCAAACGCTATGCGACTATGCTTACTTGAATATGCCATCTCTCCGGTATTAGCCATCCATGCCTGTAATTTTGGTGATATGCTGATCTGTCTAATGCTATCAATTTTTGCAGAACTCACGTCTGCTGTTAATGCAAATTGTCTTCCTCCGTTTGGCTCTCGTCCGATAAAAACATATTTATCAGGGGCTGTCATAAATACATCTTTGACGTATTGAGATAAATTAACCGGGACAACGCTATTTTCGCTCATAAGGTATTGCTTTGTGCGTGCAAATGTGGTATCATTTTCTATGGTATATATCTCGCAATTATCACGGCTAACAACTCGTATTGAGCCATCAAAGGCAATATAAGGATAAGGCATATCCGAGACATAATAACCGTCACTTCGTTTGCCCATATCGCAACTTATACTGAGCTTATTGTTTTTGCTATCAACAACTGCTCTGCGAAGGAATTGTTGTCCGTAGCTGTCTTTACTGTCAGAGACAAACAGCAACGTGTCTCCTATCATTTTCATATCAATCATGTGTCGAATAGATACTTGTGTATTACCTTCTATCCGTAGTTTAGAAAATGTAACTGTAGATTGTGCATTGGCTTCTGCTGACATGAGCAGGAAGATTGCCAATAAGTGTGATACTTTCATTTTATTTCTAAGGGTTTATATGGAATTGATTGTTTGACTGCATCTGTATTACTCACTTTTCTACCACCATTGCCAATGATGTGTATCCGACTACTATTGCCTCCCATAGATGCAATTAGGAAGCCAACAGGTGATTCAAAATATCGGGATAGTGTTTTTGCTACATCTGAAGCTGAACACCGCTTGTCATTGCCGTCTTGATATGTGTACTCTAAAATCGGAGCGTTTGATCTCTCGAAACCTTGTGCTATCCAAACGAATTGATGCTCTGAGTCTTCGATTTTTAGAATTAGGCCAGGCAGACCTCCAAATTTATATGGTCCAAACGGCAAAGGTATTTCAGCCGTAAACCATGCTGTATATTTACGACCTGCAAATTCGGCAGTAGCTTTACTGCATCCATAGCCTAAAATAGAATCGCTATCTTCCGTTAAAAATTCCCATTTGAGTTTGGGAACCGAATCTGAATAAACCATGAAGGGAGATATGGATAGTCGATATCTTAAATTTGCAGTTGTGCCACGTATCGGTCTTATTATTTCTAAAGGCCATGGTGTGCCTGATACATTTGAGTATGACTCAGCTCCGCGTTTAACCTGTTCTGTGGCCAACGAATCAAAATGGTTGATTATGTCGCTATAGTCTTTGATATTTCTATTACCTATTTGCACGATTCTGGTGTCATCATAGAAATTCTGCTGGTCAGGGTGAAACTTATATTTCAAGGCATAAGTAACCTTAAATCTTGCAGTATCGACAGGTGTTGCCTTGTCAATAAGTCGTGATGTTGTCTCCTGTGCTGATACCTCTACGCAGAGTATTGCACAAAATAGAAGTATTAACTTTTTCATTGTATTTAATTTTTAGAATATTCTGAATCGGGTTTTAAGCAACACACTGCGAGGGCGTATGTTGTAGATTGCCTTTGACTCTGTAAGAGCTGACAGGCTGGAATAGATATACGACTTGCGATCGAGCATGTTGTCGCATGACAGCGTAAAGCTAAAACGGTTTATGGCGTATTTTACCTCAGCGTTGATCAGAAGGAAAGACTTATCACCATCGTTAAAGTTGTTATAGTAATGGTCTAGCGATGTAGTCAGCGTAATCCCTCCTGGAATAGTAAAATCAAGCGAAGCTTTATTTGTTATCGTGCGTAGCCACGGAAATCTTTCGCACCCTTTCTGCTGTGAGGCAGATTGAGAATAGTCGCCTTGATATGATATGCCAAGCCAATTGAACGGCATAAGACTTATATCTGCGTTAATTTTTAAACTGTTGCCTGAGTAACGCAACACTTCGTCTTGAACGAGTATAGGACTGTTATAGTATGAGTAACCAAATGAAGTCCCGATCTTGAGACGACGCCAGTCAAACCCCTGACTTGCATGGATTTTAGCGGAGAACATATCCCCGTTCTCCGATGTATGGTGGCTAATGGTGCGTTGCACTATGCCGTTGTAGTAGGAGCCGTAAAGCACTTCGGGCGACTGTCTGTTCCAAGAAATCTCAGCTCCGGCAAAGCTCATAGATAGAATATTTTTAAAGTCGTAACCTAACGAGTAATACTGATTCATACCCTCGTACAGCCCTGCTACATCGTACGCTGACAACTGACGATAAGATGTAAGTATGTGTCCGGAATACAGCGTTTCAATCGAGGGCGTCATATAGTTCAGCATAGCCGCCGCTTTGAGGTTATGGCTGCTGTTGAATCTATATGTGAAATTGAGCGACGGCTCCATGCGGAAACGGCTTTTGTCGGTAATGTCGCCATCGAGTTTGTTTCTTAGCCGGAATAACCGATATTTTAATGGAAGATAGATCGAGGCATGTATTGTACGGGTGTTTAACATCATTTCGATGCCGACTCCGGCATCGAGATAGTTGAGCGTCATGTCGTTGTCCACAGCATCAAGCCGGCTTTCAAGACTATTGTGATGATAGTTTATTGTAGCCGACGGGTGCAAAGTGAAATTGGCTACCTTGAAGGCAGATAACAATCCCGCCCGGTTTTCGGTGGATATATTGTGATAGTCCACGTGTTGATCCAGCATATCGCCCGGTATAATATCGGAGAAAAGGTTTGGAGAAACAGACAGACTGTGCGGTCGTTTTTCCATGTTGAAAAGTGAAGAAATCTCAAACCCTCGGTCGGAAGAATTACGGTGCGTCATGTGGAATTTGTTAAGCAAGCGGTAAGTGTCGGTCTTACCAATCTGACTAATATTGTCGCACCCAGCAATAATCCGGCTTTCGGCATCGGTAGTGCTCCAATCGAATTTTAGTTGTTCTTTTAGATAATTTTTCTCTGCATTGTTCATAAAGGTCATATCGCCGTATGCTTTCTGCATACGCGCTGTACCATTCATTATTTCGTCAACAGTGTTCACTCCACCCTCAGGCAGATAATTTATAGTCGACAAATGGCTCTGCCTCATGTCGCGGTCATTCAGATAAGCAGCATTGATACCGAACTCACCCGATTTGCCTACACGATATACGTTGTTGAATGTGGCATTATGCGAGCGGTTAAAATAGTAGAAACGCTTGTCAACACCCGGAGCTGACGGCATCGAAATGGATGAAATGTTACTTGTACGCGAGTAATCATTATCGAATGAATATAGTTCTTGCGACAGATCTTCACCAGTATTATTACCCTTGTAGGTCGCAAAAAACTGGCTGTTGCGACGGAAATATGTGGCAATCGCCGAATTGTTCCACAATACCTCGTTGCCATAGCCACCTCCGAGTGTTGCAATAAGGTTGAAGACGCCTTTCACACCTTCTTTGAGTCGCAAATTTATAGATGCCTGTTCCTCCGGACGCAATCCTTTGAGAGCCTTGATGTCTTGATGGTTTTCCAGCACTTGCACGGTGGCAATATTGTTTGGATCAATATTGTTTGTTGCAATACCATAATGCCCTTTCATAAGGTCTAATCCTTCTATATAAAAGTTCTTGATTGGCTTACCTTGATATGAAACTTGTCCGGCGTCAGATACCGTTATGCCAGGCATCTTCTTTAATACGTCAGCAATTGATTGGTCGGTCTGTGAAATAAAAGAACTAACGTTATAATTGATAGTATCACCTTGCGAATAAATTTTCTTTGACTTTACAACTACTTCCTTTAGTTCAACAACATGGTCATTGGTAATTATTTCATAGTGTCCTGTTCGGTTTGGCACTATTATCTGTGCCGAAGCAATCTCTATACTTGATGCTTTGAGAATTAGACTGTCACAGTCATTATTTATATTCAATACAAATTTACCATCTTCATCGGTAAAATCTGATGCCAAAATTGTTTTAGGAGCATCCGATGGCATTGCTATAACACTGGCAAAATCCACGCATCGACCATCGGGAGTCTTGACAATCCCGGATATACTACATTGCGCTGTGCCTTGTAGTGAGCCAAAGATGGATGCAATGGCGAATGTCGCTATCTTGCAGTATCGGATTAACATTTCTAAGATTTATAATGGTCTGTAACAGAATATTGCTTTAATTTGGCAAATTTAAAAAAAAGTTTCAATCAATAACAAAATTATCGTATAAAAAATGGAAATAATTTTCGATGAAGAGATGAAGAGATGAAGAGATGAAGAGATGACTGCGATGACTGCGTTGTGCTCAGTGCAATTTTGCTATGGCAGATAAAAGGCCGTGGACCCAGACCAATCAACCTCACACAGAGACAAAGGTTGGACAATAAACAGTAAACATCCCAAACCGAGTCAACCAATTTCAGAAATGGGCTTTGCGTGGATTGCGTGGATAAATGTGGATAAATGTGGATAAATATTGGGGCGGGGGTGAATTTTGGTTTGCTTTTGGTCGGGGAATTTTGTAATTTTGTATTTTGGAAAGTGCGGGTGTAGGATGCCCGGATTTTTGTGCCTAATCTCAAGAAAACAGGACTACAGACAATTATATGCAAAATTTCATACATCTACACACCCATACCCAATATTCGCTGTTGGACGGGCAGGCGGGCATTGAGGCGCTGGTCAACAAGGCTATAGCCGATGGTCAGCGCGGTCTTGCCATCACCGACCACGGAAATATGTATGGCATCAAGGAATTTTTCAACTACGTCGCCAAGAAGAACAAGGAACCCAAGGCGGCGGTCAAGGCTGCAAAAGCCGCGCTCGCCGAAGCTGAGAAGAGTGGGGACGCGCAGGCCATCGCCGATGCAAACGCTGCGCTGGCTGAGGCAAAAGAAAAGATCTTTGTGCCGATTCTGGGCTGCGAGATGTATGTCGCTCTCGAATCACTGACCACGCATGTCGACAAGCGCGACACCGGTCGCCACCTCATTGTGCTTGCCAAGAACGAAAAGGGATATCACAATCTCGTCAAGCTCGTGTCGCGTGCCTGGACCGAGGGATTCTACAGCCACCCCCGAACCGACAAAGCCGACCTTGCGGCTCACCGCGAGGGACTGATTATCTGCTCGGCGTGTCTCGGTGGCGAGATTCCGCGTCTGCTTGCCGCGGGCGACATCGAGGGCGCAGAGCGCAGCGCGCGCTGGTGGAAGGAGACTTTTGGCGACGACTACTACCTTGAGCTTCAGCGCCACAAAGCCAGCGTGCCACGAGCAAATCACGATACATACGAACAGCAGAAGCTGATCGAGCCGATGATTCTCGAGCTTGGCCGCAAGCTCGGCATCAAGGTCATTGCCACCAATGATGTGCACTTTGTCGACGAGGCTGATGCCGAGGCTCACGACCGTCTCATCTGTCTGTCGACCAACAAGTATGTCGCCGACGAGGCGCGCATGCTCTACACCAAGCAAGAGTGGATGAAGACCGCCGACGAGATGCGCAAGGTATTTGCCGACCTGCCCGATGTCATCGAAAACACGATGGATATCCTCGGCAAGATTGAGATGTACGACATCGACCACGCGCCCATCATGCCCTTCTTTGCCATCCCCAAGGAGTTTGGCACCGAGGAAGAGTACCGCTCGCGACTCACCCACGAGGACTTGTTCAACGAGTTCACACGCGACGAGAATGGCAACGTGGTGCTGTCGCCAGAGGCTGCGCAAGAAAAAATCAACAAACTCGGTGGTTACGACAAACTCTATCGCATCAAATTTGAGGCAGACTATCTTGCCAAGCTCGCCTACGAGGGTGCCGAGCGCCGCTATGGCAGCCCGCTGAGCGACGAGCTCAGAGAGCGCATCAAGTTTGAGCTCCACATCATGAAAACCATGGGCTTCCCGGGCTACTTCCTCATCGTGCAGGACTTCATCAACGCCGCGCGCCGCGACTTGGGTGTCAGCGTCGGTCCCGGACGTGGATCCGCTGCCGGCTCGTGTGTCGCATATTGTCTTGGCATCACGCAGATTGACCCCATCAGATATGACCTGCTGTTTGAACGTTTCCTCAACCCCGACCGCATCTCGCTGCCCGATATCGATATTGACTTTGACGACGACGGTCGTGCCGATGTGCTGAGGTATGTGACCGAGAAATATGGCGAGGAAAAGGTGGCACACATCATCACCTATGGCACCATGGCTGCCAAGATGGCAATCAAGGACGTAGCACGCGTGACGCAGCTGTCGGTGGCAGAAAGCAACCGCCTCACCAAGCTCATCCCCCGCCACATGCCCGAGGTCAACGGCAAGGAACTCAAACCCACGCTCAAAAACTGTTATAAATATGTAGAGGACTTCAAGGCAGAACTCGGCGGTCGCAACGAGACTGTCAAGGAGGTGCTCAAGTTTGCCGGCGAACTCGAGGGCAATGTGCGCAACACCGGCGTGCATGCCTGCGGCGTCATCATCTGCCGCGACGACATCACCGACTGGGTGCCCGTGTCAACCGCCACCGACAAGGAGGAAGGCAAGATGCTCGTCACCCAATACGAAGGTAGGGTCATCGAAGAAACCGGACTCATCAAGATGGACTTCCTGGGACTCAAGACACTGTCGATTCTCAAGGAGGCTGTCGACAACATTAAACGCACACGAGGCATAGACATTGACCTCGAAGCCATACCCATCGACGACCGCAAGACATACGAACTATACTGCGAGGGCCGCACAATCGGCACGTTCCAGTTTGAGTCGCCGGGCATGCAGAAGTATCTGCGCCAGCTGCAGCCGTCGACATTCGAGGACCTCATCGCCATGAACGCCCTATACCGTCCGGGCCCAATGGACTACATCCCCGAGTTCATCAAGCGCAAGCACGGCGAGTCGCCCATCGTCTACGACATCCCCGAGATGGAAAAATATCTCAAGGACACCTATGGCGTCACCGTCTACCAAGAGCAAGTCATGTTGCTGTCGCGACTGCTCGCCAACTTCACCCGCGGCGAGAGCGACACCCTGCGCAAGGCGATGGGCAAGAAGCTTATCGACAAGATGAACGCTCTCAAAACCAAGTTCCTCGAAGGCGGCATGAAGAATGGACACGACCCCAAGGTGCTCGAAAAAATCTGGGCTGACTGGGAGAAATTTGCCTCTTACGCCTTCAACAAGTCACATGCCACGTGCTACAGCTGGGTGGCATTCCAGACCGCATACCTCAAAGCCAACTATCCGTCAGAATACATGGCGGCGGTGTTGTCGCGCAACCTCAGCGACATCACCAAGCTCACCGTGTTCATGGACGAATGCAAGGCGATGAAGATTCAGGTCCTCGGTCCCGACGTCAACGAGTCGTTCAGCTCGTTCGGTGTCAACAAGAAGGGCGACATCCGCTTTGGACTCTCAGCCATCAAGGGCGTGGGCGTCAATGTCGTGCGCGACATCCTCAACGCCCGCGGCGACGAGCCGTTCAAAGACATCTACGACTTTGTTGAGCGCGTGCCAGCCGGCACCATGAACCGCCGCACATTCGAGAGCCTCGCCCTCGCCGGTGCCTTCGACTGCTTCGAGGGTGTCAAGCGCGAAGACTTCTTTGAGGTCAACACCCGCAACGAGACGCTGTCGGAGCAGTTGCTCAAGTATGGCTCCAAATTCCAGTCCAACAAAATGGATCGCACGGCATCGCTCTTCAGTTTTGACGACACCTTTGACCTCGATGTCGAGGCGCGACCCATGATCAAGCCGGCGCCCATGGGCGACAATATCCAGCGACTTGAGCGCGAGCGCGAACTCGTGGGCATGTACCTGTCGGCGCATCCCCTCGACCCATATTATATGGAGGTGACATACGGCACTAAGACCTCGATCAGCGAAATCGGCGAGATCACTCCCCACGAGGACACCGAGATCACCTTTGCCGGACTCGTCTGCGACTATGAGCTCAAACCCACCCGCAACGGCGGACAGTTTGGCATCATGAAAATCGAAGACTACACCGGCACACGCGAGATACGCCTCTTCGGGCAGCAACTCTACGACCTCGGACGATACGGCATTCGCGGCACACCCGTGTTCGTGACCTGCAAATATCAGCGCAGCTACCGATCCAACGAACTCAACCTCAATGTCATCAACATACAGCTGCTCGAGAACCTCAAAGACTCGCTCATCAAGGGCATCACAATCTCGATTACAGCCGGCGAAGCCAACGAATTATTGTCATCTTTGTTAAATGACAAGATAAATTTGTCAAATTCGCACAAAAGTTCGTTAAATTTTCGTATCTTTGACGCGTCAATCAATCGCACGATTACTTTGACGTCTTCAAAACGCCTCACCATTGACAAAGAACTTGTCAATATGTTGCGTGAAAACGAGATTGAATTTAAAATCGAAACTGCTTGACAATCTGCGCTTGACATCATGATTGACAGCGCCATGCTCCCCATCGGGGTGTCAGTCGAGTGACACGACCACAAGCTATTATCGAACCATCAGACTAAAATATAAACCAATACAACTAAAAAAATTTTTATGGCACAACAATTCACAGACGAAAATATCCAGGACATCATTGCCTCGGGTCAGCCCGTTGTCGTAGACTTCTGGGCGACATGGTGCGGCCCCTGCAAAGCAATGGCACCCCTCATCGATGAGCTCGCCGCCGAATACGAAGGCCGTGTGGCTATCGGCAAATACAATGTCGAAGAAGATAACGACTTCGCCACCGAAAACCGCATCATGTCACTTCCCACCATCCTCTTCTTCAAGAACGGTGAGAAGACCAAGATACGACTCGCCGGCTCGCAAAGCCGCGAAACACTCGTGGAGAAAATAGAGGAACTTCTCGCCCTGTAATCGAGTTAGAACTTCTCTCTCCTCTCTTTATCTTTCTGTACACGTTTCAACCAGATTCAAAATGACGGGTTTTCTATGAACCCAAATTTACATAATTTTGTTATCAATCTATAACAAGATTTCTCTCTTATCTTGATTTCCGGCGAGGCAAACACCATACCGCGCCTGAAGCTGAAAACGATTTCTATTTAACCCCAAAATTTACAATCAATGGACAAGAAAATTTTACTCGCATCTGCAGTATGCTTAACAGTGTTCCTCGGATCAAACAGTGCTCAGGCTCAAGATACAACAACTACTGTTGTTGAAGAGCAGGTCGTTGCAGTAGAAAATGTCGAATGCAAAGACCACTACTATTCAGGCGCACGCGACAACTGGTTCATCCAGGTTGGCGCAGGTATCGACGTGCCCTTCGTCGAAAGAGTTCAGCCCCGCGGTGGCAAAGCAGCCCAAATCACAGCTGCCTATAACCTCGGCTTCGGCAAATGGTTCACACCCTATGTAGGTTGGAGAATTTCATTCCAGGGTGGTGCAATCCACTGGTGCAACGAAGGCTTCAGCAAAGCCAAGATGGTCAACGGAAACCTTGACTTCATGTGGGACATGTTCAACTCTATTGGCGGCGTCAGCAGTACACGCGTGTTCTCGATCGTGCCCTTCGTAGGTCTCGGTGGAACATTCGTTTGGGACTATGACGCTCCCGCTTCTAACGACTACAAGAACGGAACAACTATCAAACGCAACCAGTGGCTGCTCCCCGTCAGCGCCGGTTTGCAATTCCGCTTCCGTCTCTGCAAGTACGCCGACTTCTTCCTCGAAGGCCGCGCCGGATTCTATGGCGACAACTTCAACAACTGCGTTGAAGGCCGTCCCGTCGACATCAACTTCTCGGCACTCGGTGGCTTCAGCTTCAACATCGGTGGCGCAGGCTTCAAGAGCTACAACCCCTGCCAGTACATCGACTACATCAACAACCTCAACGGTCAGGTCAACGACCTCCGTGGCGCACTCGCCGCTACCACAGCCGCTCTCGCCGCTTGCGAAGCACAGCTTCCCTGCCCCGAAGTACAGGCTCCCGCAGCACAGGTTGTCAACGCAGCACCCCTCATGGCAACAGTACGCTTCCGCATCGGTTCTGCCAAGATCACTTCAGAAGAAAAAGTCAACGTCTACAACATCGCACAATGGATGAAGGCCAACCCCGACCAGAACGTCCTCATCAGCGGTTACGCCGACAAAGACACCGGTACCAGCAGCTTCAACATGGCACTCTCTAAACGTCGCGCCCAGGCCGTTTACGACATGCTCGTCAACGAATACGGCATCAACTCGAGCCGCCTCTCGACCGACGCCCTCGGCAGCAACGTCCAGCCCTACTCAACCAACAACTGGAACCGCATCGTCATCTTCAACGTCGCCGAATAATCCCCATCCCCTCCCCACATACAGCGTCATCGCCCCCGCGATGACGCTTTTTTTGTCCCCAACTTAATTTATAATTTATCACATTTATCATCGCGCAAAATAAGGTAACCATCTGAAAACTGGCGGCTTGCTGGTTTTTAACCGCAAGGACAAAACCAAGGAGTTTATTGAAGCTGGGGTTTCCGAAGACACCGGCAGAAGAGGGAAAAAACGCGTGTGGAGTTCAGAAAGTAAGGCTTGGACTGGGTGCCTGAGTAGGCGCGTGGAGCATGGCTTCAGCCGTGGTTGAGCTAGTGTTGATATGGATAAGACTGGTTAGGATGGGGGAATATGGTAGCGAGCAGAGGGCGGGGGCACTCTGCTCGCTGGATGGGGGGGGAGGGGGATCAGTATTTGATTTTGTCTTCTTTGGAGGCCCATTTTTCGAAGGCCTTGATGGTGGCGGAGTTGGCGACGTGGATGCCGGGGACGTGGCGGTCGATGGGCTTGCGGTCGATTTCTTCGTAGATGAATTTGTCGGAGAAGTCGATGCCAGCAGCGTCTTCCTTGGTGTTGCCAAAGAATATTTTCTTTACGCCTGCCCAGTATAAGGCGCTGAGACACATGGGGCAGGGCTCGCATGAGCTGTAGACGATGCAGTCGGTGAGTTGGAATGTCTGGAGCTTGGCGCAAGCGGCGCGGATGGCTGATACCTCGGCGTGTGCGGTGGGGTCGTTGCTGGCTGTGACGCGATTCACACCGGTGGCAATGATTTCGCCGTCTTTGACGATGACGGCGCCGAATGGGCCACCGCCGTTGTCGATGTTGTCGATAGACAGTTGGGCTGCCAAATCCATGTATTTTTCATCAAAATCTTTGTCCTTCATAATACAAACATTTGCGTTAGTGAATGATATTTTGTCTCTTATATTTGAATAACAATGCAAAATTAGCAAATTTCGGGCAATTCACGAAATTTAAACGTCTAAAGGGCGTGCAAGTCCACGGCTCCGGCGATTTCGGTCGATGTCTCGCCGAGCCATCCTGCCACTTGGTTTATGCCGGTGTAGACGCGCACAAAGTCTATGGATGGGAGATTGACGCTGTTGCCGTCGGCATCCACTGCCCATGAGATGTCAAACGAGCAGAGGTCGGATTGGGTGTTGGGGTGGTTGTCGGCATACCCCCAGGCATAGCTCATGAGCACGATATTCGAGCCTGATGTTGTGGCATTGGGGGCGAGTCTGGTGCCGCTGAAGGAGATGGATTCAGCAGTTATCCATTCGGGGAAATAGCTCTGTGAGTGGTAGCTGTTGTGGGGGACCTCGCCGGTCTCGCCGGTGTTGTCGACCCATCGGCAGTCACCGTTTTCGTCGGGTCGGTAATAGGTGATCGAGTAGTCGTGGAGTGTGGTTGAGAGATGATATTCGCTGCCGGCGAGTTCATACCATTGGTCGTCGGGCACGCCGTTGCCGTTGGTGTCGCTGCTGACCATGACGATGCCCGGTTCGCACGATCCGCCGAGTACCGATGCCGACGCGTCGTAGATGGCGTTGCCGAGGATTTTGAAGTCTTTTGCTCCGGCGACGTTGGCCACGGGGTGGTCGAATCCGAAAGTCACATACCCGCCATAGGCTCCCAGCGACACGACTCCCCCCTTGTCTCCTCCGATAGTCTGGAGGACTTTGAAGCACATGTCGTCGTGGCTGTCGCCTTCCTGATACTCAGGCATCGTGTTGACAAACTGCCCGGGCGCAGGACAGTACTCCCAGACCGCGGTGATGTAGGCGCTCGAGCTGTCATCGTCGGGCTCGT